>ENA-OQAX01000006-OQAX01000006.1-human-gut-metagenome-genome-assembly--contig:-NODE-6-length-36794-cov-2.814793_pt1 | contig 36794 bp, 48 predicted proteins | sample MGYA00242741_ERZ504539 | MGnify/ENA primary metagenome ERZ504539 (study PRJEB26092, sample SAMD00036277) | human gut metagenome | host: Homo sapiens | study: EMG produced TPA metagenomics assembly of the... | reverse complement strand
AACTGTCAATAATCTTCCTGCTGACAAAGCAGTACTTACAGGTACTCCTATCCGCCAGGAATTATTAAACGGAAGTAAAGAGGCAGCCCGCGAATTCTGTGGTTTCACAGATGACAAACCGGTTCTTATGGTGATCGGCGAAGTCTTGGTGCTGCATCTGTCAATGAAAATATCCGCAAAATCCTTCCGGAACTTTTAAAAGAGTTTCAGGTTATCCACCTGTGTGGTAAGGGAAAAATGGATGAAAGTCTCAAAGACACAAAAGGATATGTACAGTATGAATATATTAAACAGGAGCTTGCCGATCTGTTTGCTCTGTCTGATATCGTTATCTCCCGCGCAGGTGCCAATGCAATCTGTGAACTGAATGCTTTAAAAAAACCCAATCTTCTGATCCCGCTTTCTGCAAATGCCAGCCGCGGTGACCAGATCCTCAATGCACGTTCATTTGAACGTCAGGGATTCAGCATGGTACTTGAGGAAGAAGAGATCACAGAAAGCACACTTTTAAACGCAATCCGCGAACTGTACCAGAACAGAGAGTCCTATGTTCATGCCATGTCAGAAAGCAGTCATATGAATTCTATTGAAAAAATCACCGGACTGATCGAAGACTGCGTAAATAAACAGTAATCACCGGGTTATTTTCTTATATTCCCTGGCAAGCCAGCGTCTCGTCCTCATGACTCTGTTATTCACATTATTTTCTGTGATATGATAATGTCTGGCAACGAGACGCGTTGGTATGTCATATAACGTTACACTGACATAGATTTCATAATTTGTCCTGTTCTTTTCTCTCAGTTTTTCAAATATCGACTGCAGGTATCCTGCTGCCTCCAGATTCAGAACAATCTCATCTACACGATTACCTTTTCTTACCCGCATATCTGTCATTTCCAGAATCGCATCTGAGTTCGCATATTCATATTTCCTGAAGGCCTTTTTGCGATGATCGGATGCCTTATGGTAGCTGATTCTGACAATCAGATTCTCCAGTTTTCTTTTCATCTGAAAAATCCACACTCCGGCCCATATGAAACAAAGTCTCAAATACATCCTGACAGACATCTTCTGCTTCATCTTCATCGCCAAGGATAAATTTTCCAATATTTAACGCCCGAGAGCGGTATTTCCTGTAGATACTTACAAAATCTATATTCTCCATCTTTTGCAATGTGCTGTATCAGAATATCAGGACAGCTGCTCCTTTACTTTTAACAGGATTTCTTCTTTATCTACATCACTGAGTTCACCCGGGTGCCATGTGATTCCCACCTGATCTCCTTTATATCTCGGAATCAGATGCATATGAAAATGAAATACTGTCTGCCCTGCACACTCGCCATTATTCTGTACAATATTAAATCCGTCACATTTCAGTGCTGCTGTCATTGCTGTCGCCATTTTCTTTGCAAGAATCATTGCCTTTGCAGCCATTTCATCCGATAATTCATAAATATTGGCAGCATGCGATTTCGGAAGGATCAGCGCATGTCCCTTACTCGCCGGGCCCAGGTCAAGAATTACCCTGAAATTCTCATCCTCATAAAGTGTTGCAGCAGGAATCTCTCCATTAGCGATTTTACAAAAAATACAATTTTCCATCTTTAAATCCTTCTTTCTTAAAATTCAAGATTTTGATTTGCAATAATCAGTAATACTTGTCGTTTTATTGCGAATTTTCAGGACGAAATCAGTTGCGGCTGAAAGTTCACAATGATACACTTTTCCTGAGGTGATAATATGCAGATTGAAATAACAAAACAATCAGAAAAAAGATTTTCGTTTTTCTTTTTATCCAGACTTTCACATGAAATCCGTAATCCGGTCACGCTGATCAACAGTGAACTTCAGTTGATGGCTTCCTCTCACCCGGAACTGTGCAGTTACAGACAATGGGACAGTCTTATGGATAACCTTGAATATGTAAAAGAACTGCTGAAAGAACTCTCTGACTTCAGCCATGCGCAGACAGTTACTCTTGTTCCCGTAAATCCCGCGGAATTTCTGACCACTGTTTTATCCTGTCAGAAAAACACTCTGGACTATCTGGGAATCCGGCTGGAAATACATGTGGAACATACTTCTTCACCTGTTTTTCTTGACCGGATAAAAATGCGTCAGGTCATATTTAATCCTGATCAAAAATTCCTGTGAAGCCATCGATCAGCCAGGCGGAAAGATTATTGTAAATCTCACCCCTGCAGATTCCGGCATCTGCATCTGTATTAAAGATAACGGATGTGGTATGACGCATAAGCAGACTGAGAATATCTTTCATCCCTTCATTACATATAAGCCGGAAGGAACCGGTCTCGGACTTGCAGTAACAGCAGAAATCATCTCTGCACACCATGGTCAGATCAGGGTTTCCAGCACTCCCGGTCAGTTCTGCCTTTTATATTTATCTGCCGGCATCCCCTGAATAAAGGTCGGTTATCCTGCACGCTGCGAAGGGTGATAAAGCAGAACTGCAAGCAGGAATCCACAGATGAGACCGCCTACATGTGCCGCATTGTCCACTCCTTCGCTTGTAAAACCAAAATAAAGCGAAAAAGCAGCCATGATCACTACCTGTCTGGCAGAAAGATCTTCAATATGACCTCTGCCCCTGATCACAGCATAGATCATTGCACCCATCACAGCAAACACTGCACCGGATGCACCTGCCGAAACTGCAAAATCCGCACTGTCCAGTTCCAGGAACAGACACAGCAGATTTCCACCCATTCCTCCCAGAAGATAGATCAGCAGATATTTCAGTTTTCCAACTGTACGCTCCAGTCTGCCTCCAAGCACAAACAGTACCAGCATGTTATTTCCAAGATGCTGCGGTCCAAAAATGAAGGAACATACTTGTAAAGATCCTATAGTATTCTCCCTGCATAATGGCGGGAGTATATGCTGCTCCGCACTGAAGCATATGCATGGTATCCTCTGATCCTCCGGTAAATTCCACTGCAGTAAAAACAAGAATATTCGCCAGAATGAGAAGCACTGTAACCGGTGCCTTTTTCAGTTCTTCCAAGTTTTACCTCTTTTCTGTTTCTTTATCTCAAAAACAATGTACCATTACTAATTGTAGCAGACCTCCTGTATTTTGTAAAAACATTTATTCCAGAAATATATATCTTGCCTGTGCAAAATCCACTTCATCTTCCGGTTCAAGCTGATATTCCTCATCCGGACGAAGTAATCTTCCATTTACAGATGTTCCGTTTCTGGAATTCATATCACTAAGGAAATAGTTTTCTTCTTTTTTTCGTATTTTTGCATGGATACGGCTTACGGTAGGCAGGCTGATCACCGCATCACAGGCAGTTTCCAGTTTTCCGATCACAGTCAGATCTTCATTGAGATAAATGGTCGCCAGTTCTCCCGGTTCTTTGCTCACCAGACTTGCAGGTCCGCTTACTGTTCCGGCAGATAGTACTACTGTTTCACCATAGTCCATATGTATCCGGGATGATTCGGAAGTTTTTTTGTCCACAGTCTGACATTTTTCTGCCCATTCACCGGCTGACTCTGATTTGTTTGCTGATTTCTCTCCACTGTCTGGGACAGGTTTTCATATAATCTGTCCTCCCATTTCTGCTCTGACACTTTTCCTTCTGCTTCTTTCCATCCTGATCTTTTCCCTGATGTTTTCTTTTCTGTTTTATTCCATGATGGCATATTTCTTATTTTTTCTATGTGTCTCACTGTTTCTCCTGATGCATACGCCTGTTCCGGGAGATGCAAAACTTTTTTGTCTTTATAATACGCAGGCCCAGCATGATACCCGCTATAGCTATAACAATTACACCAAGTATGGTTTCCATTTCCACATGTGGCAGATATCCCTTCAGGATAGCAGCTGCCAGTCCACAGATCAGAACAGCAGCCGGCACAATAACACCGACCGGGTTCAGTCGGCCGGGTTCTTTTTGAATCTTCTCCTTCTCTTACAAATTCATTCCGGTTTTCATTATCTTCCGGGAAAGTCTCTTCTTCTGCAAACTCCATCTCCTGCTCTGTCTTTTTTGCATTTATTTTTTCTTTCTTCTCCCCATTTACATCTGAACTCTGAGTTTTATATAATTCTTCTTTAATATGCTCCAGATGAAAACTGTCTTCCATTGCTCTTTTATATACTCCATATCCAAGGATTACCGCATCCTGATCCTGATGGTCTATTTTCGGCAGAATATATTCTGTCAGAAGCTGAAACTGTTCTTTAATATCCTTCTCATATCCGGGCATCATACAGAAATAAATCTGTCTTTTTCAATATCTGTATAAATATATTCCGGCGACATTATAAACTGTCCGGGATTGATCAGATATTCCGCCGCATCTTCCATAGCCTTTACAAAACCACCGAAAATAAGCCTGAGATCTTCAACTCCCATCTTCTTTTTCTTCATACAGCACATTCACCGCCTGTTTCGAAGTAATATCAAAATAGATAAGAAATCTGCCATCCATCCCCTGTATCCTGCACTTCAGAAGAGAGGGAATCACATTTCCCGCAAGCATCCTTACCTGATAGGAATCTGTATTGATCTCATTCTCACCATAGACAATGAGATAATTATGATTCATATCCCTCTTATATTCTGTCCGCATACTATTCTATTCCCCCATTTCTCTCAGTACCGCCTGCGCCGCCCGCAGTCTGCGGATATGTTTCACCGGATTTATCACTGCGGATTTCCCTTCTGTTCTCAAATGCCAGCTCAGATTGCCATACGACGAGATCGTGTCCAGGTCATAGGTTACCTGCACTTCTTTTCCCACATTTGTCTGGGTACCTAAATTCTCCGCCCCGAAAAAGCCAATACTCCCCAGCTCCTCACTGTGCATCCTTGCAGTATCATATATTTCTCCGTTTTTCTTAATCCCTTCCATGCTCCCGCTTACTGCCGATTCATAAGCTGCCGCTGTCAGCCATGCCCTGTTATGTACAAAAAAAGCTCAGATAGATAAGTCCCATCAACACCAGCAGGATCAACGGCATGACACAGGCAGTCTCGATTGTAAAACTTCCCTTACGAATTATACTGTATTCATTTGTTATACAAAAATTATCTTTCATATCAAAAATCCTCCCAGATATCCTGCCAGCAGAAATGGCACAAACGGTATTTCCGTACTTCCCTTTCTGCAAAATCCCATCATCATGATGCCGGACCATACTGCACTGCAGATCATTCCCATAAAAAGTGTCGAAAAAAATTCTTCCGGGTACAGCACTGTCCCCAGTGCCATAAGCAGCCAGCCATCGCCCATTCCCACAGCACCTTCTGTAAGGATGCTGATCAGCACAAATAGAAAACCTGTCCCCACGCACATAAGAACCTCCGGAACATTTCTTCTGCTATATATTGCCCACACAGTTCCGCAGACTGCAAATATTATGATCAGTAGAAGAGAAACCTGCTTTTTTCTGATATCTATCCATGAATTTATTCCCAGAAATCCAAGTACACATATTTCTTTTACGCCATTCATCTCCATATACATCTCTCCGGCAAAATTCAGCCACACCTGCTACATGCTCCCATTTCCGAAACAGAGGAAGCTTTTACCAGTCTTACCGAACGTTTCAGCCCACTGCAGGACTCCAGATTATGGTATCTGTTTCCCTGTTCCGTAACATATACCACTCCTGCCGGATTCTGATTCCTGCTGCAGATTTCACAGGCTGAATAATGCTCCCCGTACTTATTGGATGCAGATTTTGCGGAACTTCCGGGAATTTGTTTTAATGAAACATTCAGATAGCTGCAGCCCGGATTTTTATGGTACACACTGCCCGAGTCAGTTACATAAACCATCGGTTCTGTTTCTCCCTGCTCTCCTCCATTGTCAGGAAATTCGGTTCCTGTCCATGCATGGACTTTTACATGGTTATAAACTACAACATCCGGAAGAGGTATCAGTCCACCAAAGGGTTTATACGTGTAGATATCCGGCAGCGTAATATCATCAACACTGTCCCCACCCGGAAGATACGCATACATTCCTGCCTGTTTTGCCTTCGTACACAATGCAGTCAGATGTTCCGTCTGCAGTTTATATATATCCATAAACGAAATCAGCGTAACCATTCCCAGGAAGAACAGCGGCAGTACAAGTGCTGTTTCTACTGCCAGACTTCCCTTCTTAATCTTTCCCCGAAAAGAGGTGCAGAAAGATACTTTTACAGAAGAAACTTCTCCAATATGTTCTTTTGCATTTGTCCGAAAATATTTCCGACTCTTTTGGGGGATAAAAAGATCGTAAATATTGTCTTAGAGAGTACTTTTCTTCCTTTCATTAAATTTTTTATCTTTTTTTCCGATTTCTTCAATGCTTTGTTTTTCTTTCTGTAAAAGCATCTTTTCACACCTCTTTTCAGCAATTCATTCATAACAATACTGACGTATCACCTGAAATTCCTTTTTCCTGTTTGCTTTTACCTCCGCAAAATGCCTCCAGAGCTACAACACAGAATCCATATAAAAAAATTTTGCCCTGCCTTTTCTTTTCTTATCGCATCTTCGATCATATCCATAGCTCTCATCACTTTCTTTTCCTTTGAAACAGGCAATATCAGAACCTGAAGGTAATCCTCATAGGACAATCCATGTTCATTGTTTTTCCGCATAGAATCCAGTCCTTCCATCAGACTTGAAAGATTAGACAGCGAAATCTGCCAGTCTGCGGAAGTTTTTACAAGGGGAATCTTCCCTCCTGCAAAAAGTTCTCTCACATCCAGTACGCTCTCCGCAAATGCCCAGCATAAAAGCAATGCAGACTCTATCACTACCGCTGCCGGAGGAACTAGAAATCCCGACGCAATGGCTGCAGCGAGTGCCTGTGCCTCTGTTCTTTTTACATTATCTGCCATCAAACATGCAAAGTTTACGCCTTCTCTGATAAACAAGAGCTTTGATGCCACAGATTTAAGGTTATCTATATCATTGTCTCTTCCTCCAAAAACATATTCCATCTGATATGCAAGACTTTCTTTTGACGGATCTGTGTAATTTCCCAGATGATTCATCAGATACTGCTGAAACAAAACCCCGGAAGTATAACTGCTATCTGCTGTTACTCCGTCCGGCATCTCCATTCCCTGTTGCAGCTGTCTTCCCGAAACCATTGTGTCTTTGCTGACTGTCCAGGTGGAAATTTCCCGTCCGGGCGGCAAAACCAGCTCCAGTATTCCCATTTTCATAATTCTTTTTATAATACTGATGGGATTGTCAGCCTGTGGCTGCGTCGGTGCTGGCTGGGTTGATATTTGTCCTTCCTGTTGCTGCCTGTTTTCAGCTTCCTGTGCTGCCTTCCGGCTTTTCTGAGAAGCCTGATTCATTTCCGAATCATATCTGTCGATGGAGCCTCCTGTCTCCGCCTGTTTCGCTTTCAAATCCGCCTCTTCTGTTTTTCTCTCTCGATCAGACATTTTGTTGAGAAGGAGCTGTACCCCCTGACTTCCAAGAGTTTCCTGCATATACTGCACAATCTGCTGATAAAAAACCTCTCCGCACTCATCTGTCAGAAGCCGGTAACCGGTAAGTCCGCTCTGATGCAGTTCAAGTTTCTGACTGTTCTGCTTTAACACCGGTTTCATATAGGATTCCAGATTATCGCAGATCTTTGCGAGATTAAGCTGCCCGCCTCCCATGGAACCATCCAGCGCAAACAGATCATATTCCTCAAGAAGTTTCCTGTCATACTGTCCAAATACAGAATAGAGTCCGATATCCATACTGTTAAGTATTTGGGTTCTGGCCGATGCCATACGTACAGATTCTATACTTGTACATACAAGAGACAAAAGCAGACTGAGTATTAATGCAAGAAATAATGTAATGCTTCCTCTTTCCTTTCCGCAATATTTCATACAGGAAGTACACCTCCTTCTCTTTTCATCTTAAATAGAATTACTCTGTTTGGCGATCTTTTGAAAGAATGCTCTGCACCAGTTCGGTCAGCTGCTCTTTGAAAATAATGACAAGCCCGATCAGGACTACAAGAATCAGAATGATCTCCACAACACCTACAGCGTCTTCTTCCTCTGCGAATCTTCGTATCAGTCCGTTTTTCTTTTTTTTATCTGTCTTATCAATTGTCCCATTTTTTCCCTCCATATCCAAAAGCATCCTTTACGCTGCACAGAATTTACTGCAGCACCTTATCATGTTTCTCCGTAGAAAGACATAAAAGCAGGAATCATGACAATTGCCATAACGACAATAAGCATCATGATCATCGGCACCAGAAGTTTTGTGGCTGCAGCCTCTCCAAGAACACGTGCTTTTCTCTTTCGTTCTTCCCATGCTTCGGTTGATTCTCTTTCAAGCATATCAGCCATCTGTCTGCTGCCCTTCTGGAGATTCTGGATAAGAAGCGTGGCAAATGTTTTATACTTTGCCTGACCACATCTTTCTCCAAATCTTCTGTATGCTTCACTTTCAGAAACTCCGCTTTCCATCTCATAGCAGACAATCCGTATCTCTTCATACGCAGGTCTTGGATTCCGCTTTCTCTTTCTTCCATAATCCAGAGAAATTTTTCTGGAATGCCTTTCTTACAGTCATCCCGGCCTGAACCAGAAGTGTAAATTTCATGATCAGTCCCGGATAATCTATAAGAAGTTCTTCATACCGTTTCTGAAGCTGAACCTGTTCTTCTCTCCCTTTCATCACAAGAATTGCCATTGCCGCAATAAGAAACAGTCCTGTCAGAAGCATTCCGGAAGTGTCTGCCGGACTTTCCCATTTTACCTTTTTTCCATTCAGCTTATCCGGAAGATAATAATAATCCGGATCACTGCGCTGCTCGTTATACCGGGATACTGCCTCTGCAATACTTTTTTTTGTGCCTGTTTCTTTTTCTGGTCAGCTTCTTATTCTGTTTCGGTTCTTCCTCCTGCTCTTCCAGTTCCTTCTCCGGTACCTGAATGTACATGGAGACCGGTTCTTCTCCGTCAACGGATACCATAAATTCCTTCTCATATGATCCTGTATCCTCCTTTTCCAGACGGTATCCCTGAGGATACACCTGTCCACCGTTTTGCAAAGTAAGGATCATGCCCAACAGATTTCCGGCTATCGCTACTACCGCAAAAAGTCTGATACCATCCTTCCCTCCGATTCCGGAAGATGGAATCCATCCTTTTTTCCAGCCGGTCAGTGCACACAAGATCATAACAAAAATGACAACATGTACCCACATTTGTACTGTCACACCTCAATATCTACAATCCTTCTGCCAAGCCAGTATGCCGCAGCATAAATGACAAGACAGATACTCATTGCTGCAATTCCAAAGGGATTTCCATAAAGAACACTTAAGAAACCCGGTGAAGTCATCTGCAAGTACAGGATAATTCCCACAGGCATAAGACTCATGATCATCTGTTCTGACTTCTTTGCTGCCAGTGTAGCCTCTATCTCTTTTTTAACGTCAATCTTATCTCCAAGCATACGAGACACCTTCTGAATTACCCGGTTCATATCACCACCTGTACGCTTGGCTGTATAAAATACAGAGGCAAAAATTTTCGATATCTTCTATCTGACTTCTTTCTCCAAGATCCAGAAACAGCTCTTCCAGCGGAACACTGATATGCTGCTGGCTTTCAATATAGCGAAATTCCTCCACAATATCCGTTCCCTTTCCGTAGAGTCTCTCCAAATCTCTGACACAGGTTTTTACCGCACTTTCCACCGAATATCCGGCCTGAACCGCAACACTCAGCGAAGTAAGTGCATCCTTAAACTGATAATTCAGATTCTTCCGTCTTTCCCTGATCATACGATTTTTCTGCCATTTCAGATAAAACACAGGAACGGGAATCATAAGAAGCAACACCCATTTACTTTTGTAAAAAAGATAATCTGCCATTATGCACAACGCCAGTGCCTGTCCCATATATTTCAGAAGTTCTTTCATAGAAAAACGATAATGGTCATAATTACGTTTCTGATAAAGCTGTTCTTTTTCTTTCCCTTTCATAGTTCAATCCCCGCTCTTTCCAGTTTTTCCACATGGAGGAGGGATGCTGTCTTTACAAGACCTTTCCCTTCCTGCCATTGATACAGCGGCCGAATACGGATTTCTCCATTTTCAAAGCCACACACCTCAGTTACTTCCAGCAATTTCCTTGATTTATCCCTCATTCTTCCCAGATGTACCAGAATATCCACTCCGGAAGCAATCTGTCTTCTGATTGCTTCCAATGGAAGATCAACGCCCATCAGAACCATTGTTTCCAGTCTGGATAACATATCCCTGGCAGAATTGGCATGGGCAGTAGACAGCGACCCTTCATGCCCTGTATTCAATGCCTGAAGCATATCCATTGCCTCTCCGCCGCGGACTTCTCCCACTATGATTCTGTCCGGACGCATTCGTAATGCAGATTTGATCAGATCTCTGATCGTAACGGAAACTGCTCCTTCCATGTTTGCCATCTTTGCTTCCAGCCGGACCAGATTGTCAATTCCCCTGATGCGAAGTTCTGCATTATCTTCTATTGTGATCAGTCTTTCGTCCCTGGGGATATATTCCGACATTGCTGCAAGAAATGTCGTCTTTCCGCTTCCGGTTCCGCCTCCTATGACCATGGAATATCTGGCCTTCACAAGCTTCTCCAGAAATTCTGCACATTCCTGTGTGATACTTCCCAGTGCGATCAGCTTTTCCATTGTAATGGGGTGTTCAGGAAAACGCCTTATAGTGAGAATCGGACCATTTAATGCAACCGGATAAATTACAGCATTTACCCTGGAACCATTTTCCAGCCTTGCATCCACGATCGGCATGGATTCATTGATCACACGATTACATTTGCCAACAATCTGCTGGATCACATCCTCCAGTTTCTCAGCAGAAGTAAAACTTTTATGCCATTTCATAAGCTTGCCGGCCCGTTCTACAAAAATAGTATCCGGCCCGTTTACCATGATCTCAGTCACTGTCTCATCATCCACCAGTTCCTGAAGCACATCCAGTTTGCGGACAGAATAAAACAGTTCCTGACGAAGCTGTACCTTTTCTTTCAGCGCAAGACGGACATCTTTTTATCTGGTTCAGAATCAGCTCATCAATCACATCAAGGATTTCTTTATCCGATAATTCTCTGGACAGATCCAGTTCTTCCATCAGCATCTGCCGCAGCTTTCTAAATACATCTTTGTTCATCCTTTTTCCCTTTACAGCATCTTTCCGGAACTTTTTTTAATTTTCTTTTTTCTGGCTTTCTTTCCTCAGAAGGTTCCGCACATAATCTCCCAGTTCACTCCACATCAGCTGTTCAACATACGCAGGTGACAGGCAGGTTGCCATATGAAACGGTGGATTTATCTTTTCCGTCTTTTCCAGAATCTGAGGATAATCCCAGATTCGGACCAGATTCTCAAACTGCGCAATCTTACACTGTGAAACAGCATCAGACAATACAGGCATATAAATCTTCTTACACATATCCAGCAGCTGGAAATTTTCATCAATCCCACATCCAATATCCAGCACAATCACTTCATAAGAACTGTCAAGTATAAGCATCTGAAAAAGCCGTTCCCAGTCCTGCCAGGCTGTTGTACGGATATCTGCCGGCATCTGCACAGGTGGAACATAATCCAGATTATTGATCGTCTGTATCATACTGTTCATCTTATAGAGAAGATTCTGATTATCTTGTCTCACATAATAAAGAAGATCACTCAGATTGTGGGCAAAACCTTTTCCCATCAATTCTTCAAATCCGGAATATTCTTCCATATTCAGATAAAGAACGGCTCGTTCTTTGGCAAGTATCTGTCCAAGTGTCAATGCAAAAGAGGTTTTCAGACAACGTCCCAGAGGTGAAAATATTCCAATAATTTCTGTTGTCTTTTTTAATACAGCGATCTGATCTGCCACTGTCTTTTTTTCGGCGCCATAACATGCCATCACTTCCCGGAGAACATCAGAAGAAGACTGATATTTATACACACTTGGATACTGGTCAAGTTCCGGAGGGTGTACCCCTTCCGACAAAATGATGATCTTCCCGATATCCAGATCCCGGACTTCCCGGCACATAGCCCGCCCGGAGATCAACAGCAACTCTATATGTGTTTGTTTCCCATAGGCGATCAGGTTCTCTACAGATGTAAATGCCTGTATCTCAAAGGGAATATTCTTCTTCCGGTTCATATAGTCCATAAAGTTCAGCGCATAATCCACTTCCAGATCGCATACTGCAAAAATATTTCTTTTCAATAGATACCTCCTGCATATAACAACACACTTATAAAAACAGGAATCGTAAAATGGAAATTTTCAGGAGCAGCAATATTTTTTCTCCGATAGGAACTAATCTTTCCCGTACTGACTGTACATTTCACATATTCAATAAAATAAAGGATACGTTCACAGAAATTGTGGTTAAAGATCAGAAGTGCGGCCGAAATGCCTGCACCTGTCAGAAAAGAAATAAAGATGCATTTTATGATAGATTCACAGCCCATTATCCCTCCCAGTGCGCAGAATAGTTTAATATCTCCGGCACCTATCATCCCAAAAGCAAAGAGGATCATAAGAAATAACGGCATTACGCTTCCCATTATAAAAAATCCAATTCCCGTAATATTCTTTTGCCATATACAGACAAACAGTCCCACAGACATGGAAAAAATAATCCATCCGTTATCAACTTTTGCTGTACGGATATCCATGATCATGGCAGTCCCGGCAACCGCTACAGGAAAAAGGTGAAAAAATGCATATTGCATCACCTCCAGTCTTATATTTTTCGCAACTGTTTCGATACTGTTCATACAATAGGAAACAGTCTGTCTCTTCTTTGGTATTTTAAAAAAATAAAAGTGGAATTAACCGCCGAACTGACGGGATTGAATCACCAGAAGAACTCTGGTGAGTATTATTATAGGACCGGACAATCCATTTGTCCAGTCCTATTTTTTGTCGAATTTCTAAAATATTTATAAACTTGTTACCTGTCCACACGCTGCTATCCCGAAATATACTATGCGAAGTGTATTACTGAGAACAAATTGAACAGTAACATAAACCCGGCTATAATGCACTTCACAGAAAGAATATCATGCACCTGTCAATTAGAGTTCGATTTCCTGTCTGCATCCTTCCGGTACAATGATAATACCATTTTCTGTATCTTTCACTATGCTTCCACCAGTAACATCGGCTATTTCATGAATATTTCTCAGCAGATAGGTCATACCTCCATTTTCTGCTGAAGCTTCCAGAGTGAGTTTATTTCCCTCTCTTACAGCTTTTACTGTAAAAGCTGTCTCTCCTTTACGCGTCACTACCTCACAGGATGCAGTTTCATTTACTTCATAAACCTGAATCTGTACATCTTTCTCCAGTTCATAATCAACGGTAGTATCTACAGCACCAATCGGAAGCAGAGTATTCTCTCTTACAAATACAGGCAGTGAAGAAAAATCATAATCTTCTTCATACCATCTTCCGCCTTCTTTGACTTCTCCGCTTAAAAGATGAGTCCATTTTCCTGCCGGCAGATAATATTCTGCATGACCTTCTTTGTTGAAGATTGGTGCAACCAGAATACTGTCACCTAACATATACTGCATATCCAGATATTTGGTTGCAGGATCATCGTTAAATTCCATGATCATTGCACGCATGGACGGAATACCTGTCTTGTGTGATTTTACGGCCATAGAATACAGGTATGGGAGTAATCTTAATTTCAGCTTTGTAAACTTACGGCATACATCTACAGCTTCTTCATCAAACAACCACGGTACACGATAACTCTTGGAACCATGGAGACGGCTGTGTGTGGAAAGAAGACCAAACTGCAGCCAGCGTTTGTATACATCCGGTGCTGCTGTCATTTCAAATCCGCCCATATCATGACTCCAGAAAGAGAATCCTGATAAAGTAAAGGACAGACCACCTCTTAAGCTCTCAGCCATGGAAGCATAGGTTGCAGAACAGTCACCGCCCCAGTGAACCGGGAACTGCTGTCCGCCTGCTGTAGCACTTCTCGCAAAAAGGATTGCTTCACCTTCACCCTTTACTTCCTTCAGCAGATCAAATACTGCCTTGTTGTAAAGGTATGTATAATAATTATGCATAGAAATCGGATCTGAACCGTCATAATATTTCACATCGACCGGAATTCTCTCGCCAAAGTCTGTCTTGAAACAGTCAACACCCATATCAAGCAAAGTTTTCAGCTTATTCTGATACCACTTCACTGCATCCGGATTTGTAAAGTCAACCAGGCCCATGCCAGGCTGCCAGTTGTCGATTTGCTTGATTCCTCTTCCGTCTGCACGCTGTACCAGGTATCCGTTCTTCAGACCCTCTTTAAAGAAGTTAGTTCCCTGTGCAATATATGGATTGATCCATACACAGATCTTAAGTCCTTTATCCTTATAACGTTTCAGCATTCCCGGTACATCCGGGAAGATTCTGGAATCCCATTCAAAATCACACCAGTGGAACTCTTTCATCCAGAAGCAGTCAAAATGGAATACACTCAATGGAATATCTCTGTCTGCCATTCCCTGGATAAAGGAATTGGTCGTCTCTTCATCATAGTTTGTTGTAAAGGATGTGGAAAGCCATAATCCAAAGGACCATGCAGGCGCAATGCCGGTTTTCCTGTAAGATCTGTGTAGTTCTCGATCACACCCTTAATGTCATCTCCGTAAATAATATGATATCTGATCTCTTCACCTTTCACAGAGAATCCCACATTCTCAACCTTTTCACTTGCAACTTCGAAGGAAACATGATCACTGTGGTCTACAAATACGCCATAATGTTTGCTTGTTACATAGAACGGAATATTTTTATAAGAAATCTGAGAAGCTGTACCGCCATCTTCATTCCAGATATCAACAACCTGACCGTTCTTTACAAACGCTGTAAATCTCTCACCCAGACCATATACACATTCTCCAGGTGCAAGAGAAAGCTCTGTCACCATATATGGCTGATACTGTGCTGCCATATAGTTCGGTTCCGGGAATTTTGTCAGCGTAGCTCTGTCATATTGCATATAGCCAAGATTGCGGAATCCGATGTTTGTGAGAACTTTTCCGTCTGCTTCATATGTAATCTTAAAGTCTTTCAAGTCCACTCTTACTGTCATTCTTCCGGCTTTCATCACAGCTTCATCTTCTGTAATCTCAACCTCTGTTTCCTGTGGGTCCTCATTCAGCTCATACCTTGGCTCACCTTTTACATAACCTTCATAATGATAACTTCTTACACTTATGATATCTTTACGTACAGAAATAATTCTGTAGTGATAGTTCCGACATCCAGAGCACCGCCTCTGTCTGTGATCTGGCGGAATGGAGAAACAATTCTCATTCCTCCCGGAATTGCTTCCGCAGTAAAAGCCTGCATCGCATAGGATGCGTTTGCGCGTTCATTTTTCTCCCAGTAACCTTCTGTGAACTTCATTCCTGATCCTCCTTGCTTTTAATCTTATGATTTGCTTATTTTCCGAAATTGAAACTCTTTCAGTACCTCGCGGGATAACGGACTGCTGAATAGTTATCTGATACCAGTATACATCATGATTTTTTTTCTTACCAGCAATATAACCCAATTTTTTATCTGTGCAAAAAAACAAAAATCTGTATATTGCATAAAAACAAAAGATTGTGGTAATATTCTTCAAAATATACACGTTCTACAAGTATATCTATTTTGGCACCAGGAGGTAAGAAAATATGTGCACAGCAGCAACTTATAAAACAAAAGATTTCTATTTCGGCAGACCCTTGATTATGAATTTTCCTACGGTGATGAAATCACCATCACACCACGAAACTACCCATTCCATTTCCGTCATTCTGATAAAAGCCCCCTGACTCTCACTATGCCATCATCGGAATGGCTCATGTGGCCGGAGACTATCCACTCTACTATGACGCCATTAATGAAAAAAGGTCTCGGCATGGCAGGTCTGAATTTCGTAGGAAATGCAGTCTATGCAGAACCAGTATCGGACAAAGAAAACGTAGCCCAGTTCGAATTCATCCCATGGATTCTCAGCCAGTGTGCCACCTTAAAAGAAGCCCGCCAGAGACTCTCAACTATGAATCTCACCAACACACAGTTCAGTGAGAACTTCCCATGTGCTCAGCTCCACTGGATCCTCGCAGATGCTTCCGGCTGCCTCGTTATCGAATCCATGCAGGACGGCTTCACTATACTACGAAAGATCCTGTAGGGGTACTAACCAATAACCCACCCTTCCCACAGCAGATGTTCCAGCTTAACAACTACCAGTCTCTCTCCCCTCGCCAACCAGAGAACACCTTCGCTCCAGGATTAGAACTCCAATCCTATAGCCGCGGTATGGGCGCCCTCGGCCTCCCGGGAGACCTTTTCCTCCGCCTCCCGCTTTGCCAAAGTTGCCTTCACAAAAAATGAACTCCAGGTCCGGCGACTCCGAACTCGAAAGCGTCAGCCAGTTCTTCCACATCCTCGGCTCCGTAGATCAGCAGCGTGGCTGCTGCGAAGTAGCAAAAGGCAAATATGAGATCACTCTCTACACTTCCTGCTGCAACACAACAAAGGGAATTTATTATTATACCACCTATGAAAATCATCAGATCAATGCTGTCGATATGCATCGTGAAAATCTGGATACAACAGTCCTAATCCGATATCCTGTACTCGCAAAACAGAATATCTGTTTCCAGAATTAATGTGAAGCACTCTATACCTGTGGCAATTTCGACAAATATTCTTTAATTATAGCCATTGCCATTTTTCAGTTCTGTACGGTATAATAAAGACAAATTATTGGTTTCAAAAAGAGGTAATAACAATGGTACATTTTTTTGATATTACAAAGTTCAACTTATATAAAGAAGATAACCGGCGCGAAGTAAAAAAAGCAAATGGCGGCCTTCCTTCTTCTTTATGGGAGACTTACTCTGCTTTTGCAAATTGTTATGGCGGCGTAATTATTCTGGGAGTTGCCGAAAACAAAGATGGAACCTGGAGAACTACAGGTTTAAAAAGTACAGACAGGGACAAGCTGTTAAAACGTTTCTGGGATACAATCAATAATCGAAAAAAGGTCAACGTAAATCTTCTATCTGATCAGGATGTAGAGATATATGAGAAGGATGAAGATACTATCATCGTGATTTATGTTCCTATGGCAAACAGAGAACAAAAACCTGTGTATATTAATGATGATATATTTGGCGGAACATTTCGAAGAAATCACGAAGGAGACTATCATTGTACCAAACTTCAGGTGAAAGCCATGCTCCGCGACCAGACAGACAACACTATGGATATGGATGTACTGATGATGTTCCAATAAGCGACCTAAATTATGAAACCATTCAGGGATATCGCAACAGACATCGAGCCCTTAAACCTGCACATCCATTTGGCCGTTTAAATGATTCTGAATATTTACGCAGCATAGGAGCTGCTGCCATTTCCAATATTGATAAATGCCTTCATCCAACAGCTGCAGGAATGCTAATGTTTGGAGATGAATATAACATTGTACGACATTTCCCTGAATATTTTTTAGATTATCGTGAAATTCTGGATCCAACTATACGCTGGACCGATCGCTTACAGTCAAGTTCCGGTGAATGGTCCGGTAATATATGTGATTTTTACTTCCGAGTATATAATAAACTTGTTAAAGATATCAAGGTACCTTTTAAAACAATCGATGGAAACCGTATTGATGATACTCCCGTACATGAAGCATTGAGGGAAGCCCTCGCAAACTGTTTGATAAATGCAGACTTTTATGGTGTTCGAGGCATTGTAGTCCGAAAAGAAGCTGACAGAATAGTATTTGAAAATCCAGGATATTCCAGAACAGGAAAACAACAAATGAAAAAAGGGGGAATTTCTGATCCTCGCAACAAAGTACTCATGAAAATGTTTAATCTGATCAATATCGGCGAGCGTGCCGGCAGCGGAGTACCCAACATTTTTAACACATGGGAGGATCAAGGCTGGGTTGAACCAGTTATAGAAGAACAATTTGATCCGGACAGAACTCTTCTGATTCTTAGCTTCGATAAAAAACAAGCGATAAAAACAAGCGATAAAAAACAAGCGATAAAACAAGCGATAAAAACAAGCGAATAAATCCTGTCATAAAAAACAAACCAAAAAACTTTGGAAAATATAGAAAAATCAGAGAGTATTTATCTAAAAACAATATCTCAAAACCAGTGATATTGCTGAATATATTGGATTAAGTCTTCCGCGAACCCGGGCTATTTTAAAAGAAATACCTGATGTATCTCCAATTGGAAATAATTCAAACAGAAAATGGACTCTGCAAAAATAATTTTCACCAGCTAAGAAACAAGTCAGAACATGGTACAAAGCAATAAAAGCATCTACGGAAAGCCTTCATCAGACCATCCAAAGATGCTTTTTATTGATATATTTTGTTTCTTTAAATTTCTTTATGACTCGTAACCCTCAGTCGTGCCATAGCTCTGGACAGAGCCAGCTGATTCATATGATACTCCTGAATACTCTGCTTCTGTCTCATCTGCTCTTCTGCTCTTTCCTTCGCTTCCTGTGCCCTGCGGATATCAATCTCCTCAGGACTCTCTGCCGTCAGACAGAACAGCTTCACACGGTTATTGATCATCTCCACAAACCCACTGCTCACAGCCAGAACATGCTTTGTGCCATCTGCTTCCTCGAAACGCATTTCTCCCGGAATGATAGCAGCAACAATATTCTCATGCTGTGCCAGAAAGGCCTGCTCACCGTCAACAGCCGGGATTGTCAGGGTTTTGGCACGTCCTGCAAACGCCAGCTTATTACTGGCATAAATCTCAAGACCAAATGTATCTGCCATAAAATCCGCTCCTTATTCCTGACCCATCTCAGTCTTTGCTTTCTCGATGACATCCTCAATTGTACCAACATTGAAGAAAGCATTTTCCGGATACTGATCCATCTCACCATCAACGATTGCCTTGAATCCACGGATGGTTTCTTTCAGAGGAACATATTTACCCTTGATACCTGTGAAGTTCTCAGCTACATGGAACGGCTGAGAAAGGAACTTCTGGATCTTTCTTGCACGGAATACAGTGCTCTTATCCTCTTCAGAAAGCTCTTCCATACCAAGAATAGCAATGATGTCCTGAAGTTCTTTATATTTCTGAAGGATTTCCTGTACTTTACGTGCTACTTCATAATGTTCTTCACCTACAACATCCGGCTCCAGGATACGGGAAGTAGATTCCAACGGGTCAACGGCCGGATAAATACCCTGCTCTACGATCTTTCTGGAAAGAACGGTTGTTGCATCCAGATGAGCAAATGTAGTTGCAGGAGCCGGGTCAGTCAAGTCATCGGCAGGTACATAGACAGCCTGTACAGATGTTACAGAACCATCCTTAGTAGAAGCGATACGTTCCTGAAGTTCACCCATCTCAGTAGCCAGTGTTGGCTGATAACCTACGGCTGAAGGCATACGTCCAAGAAGGGCGGAAACCTCGGAACCAGCCTGTACAAAACGGAAAATATTATCAATGAAAAGAAGCACATCTCTGTGTTCCTCATCTCTGAAGTACTCAGCCATTGTCAGTCCGGTTTCAGCAACACGCATACGGGATCCCGGTGGCTCGTTCATCTGTCCGAACACTAAGGCTGTTTTTTCAAGAACACCGGACTCTTTCATTTCTGACCATAAATCGTTACCTTCACGGGAACGCTCTCCAACACCTGTGAAAATGGAATATCCGCCATGCTCTGTGGCAATGTTCTGGATCAGCTCCTGGATCAGGACTGTCTTACCAACACCGGCACCACCGAACAGACCGATCTTACCACCTTTTGCATATGGTGCAAGAAGGTCGATAACCTTAATACCTGTTTCCAGGATTTCTACAGCCGGTTTCTGATGTTCGAAATCCGGCGGATCTCTGTGGATGACCCATTTCTGTTCTCCCTCAAGGGAAGGACCGTCATCTACTGTATCACCAAGTACGTTAAATAAACGTCCCAGTGTCTTATCACCTACAGGAACCTTAATGCCGCTTCCTGTGGCGATGACTTCTCTGTCACGCTGTAAGCCCTCGCTTGCGCTCAGCATAATGCAGCGTACCATATTGTTTCCCAGATGATGGGAAACTTCCATTACACATCTTTTACCGTTGTTCTCTACCTCAAGGGCATCCTTAATCTCAGGAAGATTTCCATCTTCAAAAACAACGTCTACAACAGGTCCCATAACCTGTACAATTTTACCTTTGTTCATCGTCGTCACTTCCTTTTTTGTGCTTTTGCACCGCTGACAATCTCAGTGATTTCCTGTGTGATGGCAGCCTGACGCGCACGGTTGTACTCAATGGATAACTCCCTGAGCATCTTCTTTGCACTGTCCGTAGAGGACTGCATTGCCATCATTCTGGCATTATTTTCACTGGCATACGCTTCTACAAGACATCCATAGATCAGACCGGTCAGGTAATTTGGGATCATGGTATTCAGAAGTACATCGGCTGATGGTGACAACACGATTTCCTCCTGTGGCATGTCCGCAAGCATTGCCTGATTTGGCAGGAACTCTGCTTTCTTCAATGGAAGAAGCTGCATATTCACCGGCTCCATTGCAACTGCACTCTGCATCTCCGTATAGAAAATACGGACTTCGTCCAGTTCTCTGTCCAGGAACGCTCTGACAATCTCCTCTGAGATCAGACGCGCTCTGTGCATGGTCGGTTTCTGTACTGTATATGGAAAGTTCTCTGCGATATCCATATGTTTCTTCGTGAAATACTGACGGCCTACCATACCCAGCACATAAAGCTTGCAGTGCTCATGCTCTGCCATAAACTGTTCTGTCATTTTCTGGATATTATGGTTATAGGCACCTGCCATACCCTTATCACCGGTAACTACGATACAGCCGATCTTACGGTCTTCCTCTGCGATCTTATGACGGATACTGAAAAAAGGATGCTCTGTATCCGGCATATGACGCAGGATTCGGGAAATTGCTGCCTGCATATTATAGTAATACGGCTCTGTATCGGACAGGATTCTTTTGGCCTTCTGCATCTTGGATGAAGAGATCATATACATGGCATTGGTGATCTTCATGGTGTCCTGAATGCTTTTCATTCGAGTCTGAATCTCTTTCGTACTGCCCATATCAACACCTACCTGCTCTTATCTGCAAATTCTTCTGCCACTTTCACGATCTTTTCTGCCAGTTCATCCGGAAGCTGTCTCTTCTCCTCGATCTCTCTTCCGATTTCCGGATAAGCACTGTCAAAGTAGTCCAGCATATCTCTCTGATACTTCTTCATCTTCTTAGTTTCCACATCCATCATTGCCTTGTGTGTTGCCGCACAAAGAGTGATGACCTGCTCATGAAGACTTAATGGGCTTGAAAGCGGCTGTTTCAGAAGTTCCATAAGTCCACTTCCGTATTTCAGCTGCTGAGTTGTAGCCTCGTCCAGATCAGAACTGAACTGTGTAAAGATTTCCATCTCACGATACTGAGCCAGATCGATACGGACACTTCCTGCTGCTTTCTTCATGGCTTTTGCCTGTGCAGCACCACCAACTCGGGATACGGAAAGACCTACGTTAACCGCCGGACGCATACCGGAGTTAAACAGGTCACTCTCCAGGAAGATCTGACCATCTGTGATGGAAATAACGTTTGTAGGAATATAAGCGGAAAGGTCACCTGCCTGTGTCTCAATGATAGGAAGTGCAGTGATAGAACCACCGCCGGCCTTTTCATTCAGACGGCTGGAACGCTCCAGTAATCTGGAATGGAGATAGAATACATCTCCAGGATAAGCCTCACGTCCCGGTGAACGTTCCAGAAGCAATGACAGTGCACGATATGCAACTGCATGCTTGGATAAATCATCATAAACCATTAATACATCTTTTCCCTTATACATGAAGTACTCAGCAAGTGCAGTACCTGCATAAGGAACAATATACTGAAGCGGTGCACAGTCACTGGCTGTAGAGGAGAATACTGTTGTATAGTCCATAGCACCGTGTTTCTCCAGAGTAGATACAATCTTAGCTACTGTAGAAGCTTTCTGTCCGATTGCAACATAGATACAGATTACATCTTTGCCTTTCTGGTTCAGAATGGTATCCAGTGCAACAGAAGTCTTACCTGTCTGTCTGTCACCGATGATCAGCTCACGCTGGCCACGGCCGATCGGGAACATGGAGTCAATAGAAAGAATACCTGTTTCCAGAGGAACTGTTACAGATTTTCTGTCAATAATTCCAGGTGCCGGATTCTCTACCGGACGATACCCGTCTGCCTTGATCTCACCTTTACCATCGATCGGCGCTCCCAGAGCGTTTACGATCCTTCCGATAAAAGCGTCACCTACAGGCACACCTGCCTGCTTCTGGGTTCTTGCTACCTTTGTTCCTTCTTTGATCCCTGTATCTTTACCGAACAGGATACATCCGATGCTGTTTGCACGGATATCCTGAACCATACCTTTCAGACCATTCTCAAAGGTTACAACCTCGCCATACATAGCATGATCAATACCATGTACCGTGGCGATACCATCTCCGACGGAGATGACTGTTCCTACTTCCTGGTCCTTGCTGATTTCGTCATAATTCTTAATTTCTTCTTTCAGAATCGAAATGATTTCATCTGGATTCATTGCAGCCAACTTTTATTCACCTCCGTGTCAATTTCTGTCTTAAATTGTTATAACGTCCGCGGAGACTCCAGTCGAACTCTTTGTCTCCGGCAGAAAGAATGAAGCCTCCGATCAAAGATTTGTCTTCTCTGAGAGTAAGGATTACTTCCTTTGCTCCAAATTCCCTGCGAAGGAAATCTTCCATCTTCTCTTTCTGGGCTTCTTCCGGTTTTGTTACATATGTGAGAACAGCTTTCAGGATACCTTTCTGCTTGCGGCTATAATCACCGTATGCTTCCAGAATATCATAAATGCTGCTGATTTTCTGATATTTACAGGTCACCTTCAGGAAATTTTTCATCTCCTGTGGGAAAACCCTGTCAATTACATGTTCTTTTTCTTTTAAAGAAACCAGCGGATTCTCAAGAGCCCCCTTTAACTGCGGGGTACTCCTGAAAATCTTTTCTGTCTCCAAAACAGCTTCTTCCGGGACAGAAAGCTCATATAATGCTTTTGCATAATTAATGCTTGTTTCCGTCATTGGAATCACCTGCCTCTTTTATAAACTGGTCATAAAGGGACAAATCCTGCTGACTGCTGTTTTTCTCTCCCATGATCTTTGAGGCTGCATCCAGCGCGATCTCTGCCACTCTGCTTTCCATAGCCTTCATAGCATTTTCCTGCTCTGTCCTGATATCTGCCTTTGCTTTGTCAAGCATTGCACCAGCTGTGTGTTTGCATCTTTTACAATACGCTCAGCCTGTACTTTTGCCTCATCCTTTGCCTGGTTTACAATACGCATGGATTCGTCTTTCGCAGATTTCAGTGCATCTTCATATTTGCCTTTCAGTTCATATGCCTGTTCTTCTGTATCTTTGGCACTTGCGAACTGCTGGTCGATCATGTTTTTTCTCTGCTCCATCACATTGAGGATCGGACCAAATAAGAACTTTTTCATTAAAAGATAAAGAACAATCAGGTTAATAATTGTAAAGACCAGGTTGATGTTAATCTCGATCACCTGTCCCACCTGCCTTTCTTAGTTATTCTTTATCCATCAATTAGCCAAGCATGATAACGATCAGAAGACCGATAACGAAACCATAAATAGCTGTTGCCTCGGCAAGGGCACATCCTAAAAGAAGGGATTTGCTGATCTTGCTTTCTGCTTCTGGCTGTCTTGCGATTGCTTCTACTGCTTTGGATGTTGCCATACCAATACCGATACCAGCGCCAATACCTGTTAAAACTGCGATTCCTGCTCCAATAGCTACTAACATAACTTTTTCCTCCTGTTGTTTAACTGAAATAAACTAAATATTACAAATCTTTCTTCACAATATGCTATCCTGTCGATATTCCGATGAGATCATTTGATGTCTGTGCAACAGATGTCTGTACCAACGGTTGTTTATGACCGTTATGACCCACCGAATATCCGGACAGCATTTAAGTGCTGTTCATAACTGCTGTCTTATCCCTTATGTCCCGCGTCTCAGGTCTTATATAGGTGTCATATTCCTGTATGAACAGTAATCTTTTTTATTCAATAGCTTCTTTGATAAATAAAGAAGTTAAGAATACAAATACATACGCCTGAATGAATCCGTCAAAGAAATCAAAATACAGGCTGAATGGAATAGGAAGAACTGCCGGGCATTAATAAACTCAAGAAGTTTCATAACCACATAGCTTCCTAACACATTACCAAAAAGTCGCATACAAAGTGATGTCGGTCGAATAACGACCTCCAGAATATTAATCGGCAGCATAATCGGTGCCGGCTCTGCGAAGCTTTTAAGAAAGCCTTTTCACTTCTTCTAGATCCTGCATACTCGATCAGAAAAATACTTGTGATCGCAAGACCGATCGTACAGTTTAAATCCTTTGTAGGCGGTACAAATCCAAACACACCGAAAATGTTTGCAATTCCAATGTAAATGACAACTGTCATCAGATAGGGAATATACATTTTTCCCTCTTCTCCAAGGATATCCTTAAAGAAGTTATGAAGAAAACTGACACCGGTTTCCAGCAAAAGCTGCTTCTTACCGGGGTTTTCCACACTCAGGTTTCTTACGAGCACCAATGACAAAATTAAAAGCACTGCCATGATCACCCATGTCACTGCTACTGACTCTGCAACTGGTATTCCTCCAAACACCGGTATGGTAAAAACTGTCTTACATTGAAGTTCTTCCATTAACGTGTCTGCTAAATTACCCGTTTCTTTTCCCTCCTTTTTCTATTTAAATCTCCGGAAGATATTCTGGCTTTTTATGCTGTCTGCCTCAGATGCCTCAGCCAGGATTCCTAAACTTATGTCTGTAAAATATTTCATAAGCTTTCCATCGATTCAAGATTTTGAGATTATTATATTAAATCCGTTAAAAGTCAACAATTATTTTGACTATTTCTGGCAAAATAGATTTTCTTTTTGTGCATTTCATCCAGATATTTTGATTAAAAATAGATTTTCATAATTTTTTTAATGCATTTTCACGAAAAAAAGGCAATTTTCATTGACCGAACTGTAAGCAGATGATATTATTTTTATATGGTTTTTTATATAAAATTTTTATATCTCTGCACTTACCAATCCTTATATTGGTAATACCAAACAGGAGGTTTTTTTATGCAAATCATTTGTCTGGGAGACAGCATTACGGACTGTAATCATTTATTTGAAGATTTTCCTCTGGGAAATGGGTATGTACAGATACTCTCAGAAATGTTCCGTAATCAGACTCCTTCTTTCTCCATATCCGCAGATACCGTCAGACGCTCATCAAGCGCTGTACAGTTAACAGATAAATCAACAGGTGCCATACATTTTAGGAACTGTGGCATAGATGGCTTCACTGTGGCAAGAGTCCTTGAAAATATCCGTCAACACCGTATTCTTTTGCATCACTCTCCTGTTATAACTCTGCTGATCGGCATTAATGATATCGGTCTGATAATGAACACAGACCGGACGGATTCTCAGAAAGAACAGATGATGAGAGAGTTTGCTGCTCATTACAATGAATTATTGGATCTGCTCACTGCAGATGCCAGGCAGGTAATCCTTATGGAACCCTTTATCTTTCCACATCCGGAAGAATATGAGACATGGATTCCCTATGTCCATACCATGTCTGATATTATCCGACAGCTCTCTGTCAGATTCAGACTTCCATTTCTGCCTCTGCATAACTATTTTAATAAGGAAGCAACTCAATCGGGATTTGATACCATAACAACAGACGGGATTCATCTTACTTTGTATGGACATAAGCTTCTGGCCGAGAAACTGTTCCCTCTCCTTCAAAGCATTGATAACAATCCCTGAACAGATAAGCTATTGCGCATTTTCCCGGAACTTTGTATAATAAATCACTGTCCTCGCTTATATCTGCGGACTTATTATGGAAAGGAGTCTTCCTTATATTATGGAAACTACAATTAAACAGATTGAAGATATGTCTCTGAATGCCTGGCCATCTCACAAGATGGAATTATACGACGGCTGGATCCTGAGATTTTCTTATTTTTATACACACAGAACCAACAGCGTAGAACAGTTCGGCAATTCCACCCTCACCTGGCGGGAAAAAATCCCATACTGTGAAAGCGTATATAAGCGTCTGGGAACCCCCGCTGTATTTAAGATCAGTCCTCTTGTCTCTCCTGACTTTGATTATGTTCTGGAGAATCGGGGATATGCCATCCAGCATACCACCAATGTCATGGCAATGAGCATGAACGCCGCACATCTGGATACTCCATATCCTGATGTAACATTCTACAATAACATTCCGTCTGAATGGATTGAAAGTCTGTTCAATCTAAAAAATACTATAAATCCGATTCACAGAAAAGTTGTACCATCCATGTATCAGGCAATCCTCAAAGAAACCATTTGCGCCTGCATCCGCATAGACGGGCAGATCATTGCAACAGGGCTTGGTATCCTGGACAGAGACTACATCGGTATTTACGCCATCCATGTCAAAGAGGAATACCGCAAACATGGCTATGCCCGTCAGATCTGCACAGGACTTCTGAAAGAAGGAATGAAAAAAGGTGCACAGAATGCATATCTTCAGGTTGTAGAGGGAAATGACAATGCCCGGGCATTATACAGATCACTTGGATTCCAGCAGCTTTATACTTACTGGTTCCGCGTACAGCCGGATGAAAACGGAAATTTCCCACCTGAGAAATAAAAAGAACTATCTGTAAAGCGTTTTCATTTTTTGCTTTTACAGATAGTTCTTAATTTTTATAGATTTTAACTTTTCTTTTTCGGGGAATCAGTTGATTCATTTAACATAGTTCGCGCCAACTATGTTGTATATCATTTTAATTTTAATATTCAAGTCTTATTCTGTATTTTATCTCTGCCTCAATTATGTTACTGTTCACTCCGTTCACAGTAACGTAGCCAAATTCATTCCAGATTGCCTGCGGCAATGGATTTTGCTTGTATGTCTCGGGATTTTGGCATATTCATGCCAAAACACCTCGCGGAATAGTGGTGTGTGAACAGTAACTCAATTTATACTGTTTTTGTTTTTCAGCACTGCAGGTGATGTATTACCTACCACCATTGCTGTCAGCGGACTGAAATACAGCAGACATGTTAATACACAGTAAATCGGGATCATAATTGCAAACTGTACCAGTCTTCCGGGCATGATCGCATAGAAGTTATATCCAAGCATGATCACAAGTCCTGCTGTTGTAAGAACCAAAGAGCTGAGAACTGCAGTTACCACGATAGATACGCAGATACCAACTGTCTTTCCTGTTTTCTTTCTGTTTGCAAATAATGGTTTTGCAAGGGCAGGAAGCACACCCCAGAGGATTGCTGCAACTGTGATAAACGGATTTACAGCATAGCCTTTCATAAAGCACCCAATAATATCTGCACATAATCCACAGACACCGCCTGCCACCGGTCCCAGCCACAGACCTGCAAGGATTGTACATACACTTCCCACAGAAATACGGTACGCACCAAGATCAATGACCAGAACTCGTGTGAGTACCAGATGCATGGCGATCAGAAGAGCCATGAACACCAATGTTTTTACGTTCCAATATTGTTTTTTCTGCATAATAAAAACACCTCCATAATGTGTTTAAAAAATAGAGTAGTTACATAAATAATAATCCCTCCACATTATGAGATGTCCTCACATGTAGCAACGGGTGCGGAAATTATATCGTAAGCAGCTCGCTTTTCTGCTTTTCGTTTCACGGCGACTCCCCAGCTGTGAACACTTGACGCATAAAAATCCTACTTCGCTATTATTTATTTATCGAAATTATAACACAATCCATAGAAATTTCAATATATTTTCCGTTATTATTTTCACAAATTGAATGCTGTTTTTTGTTCATTCTATACGAATGGTCTGCTTTTTTTACTTGAGAATATTGCTGCAAACACTCGTAAGTCTATGAATAAAACAGCCGCATATACTAATACTATAACATTATGCAGCAGTCCGGCATCTTCAGAAATGAGAAATTACATGAATACAGATATCCCGCCCCGGTCTGCTATAATCATGGAGGTAAAAAATGTCAGAAATATGTAAAAATAACTGCCAAAATCCTTATAATATATGTTATGATAATTACCTGAATACCAACGCCTGTACGGAATGTACCGGCCTGATATGCACTCCTGCCAAAGACAATGACGAATGGGAAAGCTACCGGAAAATTTTTTTGATTTTATCCCCGAACCGCCGGAAAGCAATATCCCTCCCCGTAAATAATTATTGCATACGGCAGGAATCATGTTCAAACGAATGATTTATCGGAGGTCCTGTCTGTATTATGAAAAACTGCTTGCTGCATGTGTCTGTGCCGGCCTTAGCTTTTCTTTTGCCGGATGCAGCCCTGAAACCATACTGGAACAATTCACATCCACCGGAGACACATCCGTCCGGGAACTTACTTCTTCATCTGACACCACAACTGAAACCGAAACAAAAAGACCGTATCTATATGGATGAACTTTCCGGTACCCTGCAGGATTTTTCAGGAAGCCAGCTTATTCTGAACACGGACAGTGCCTCCTATGTATTTAATGTTTCCAATGCCACCCTGGAATGTAAAGGCGGCATGATCACCGGCGATGAGATCAGTATCATTTACGAAGGTCAGCTTTCCGGTACTGACACAGGCAGTGTACATGTTCTGAAGGTTGTAGATGAATTTCATAAAAAAAATAAGCTGAAAAAGCGCACTGCGCATGGGCAGGTCATTTCCCTGACTTCCAATACCATCACAATAAAATCAAAGAAAGGAAAAACAGCCACCTATCCAATCACAGGAACAAAACAATATTATCAGAATGGAATCAAAGCCGGTGACTGGGTTTACCTTACATTCAAGGGGAAATTCCCGGATACCTCCAATGATTCTTCCGTATCCTTAAATGCCAGTCACCTGAAAGTACTGAGTATTTCTGATCTGAAAGATCTGGAAATACCGGATCCTACCCCAACTCCGGATCCAAAACTCACACAGACACCGGAGCAGATAGAAAATAAAGAAAAACAGCTGCTGGCAACTGTACAGGGAGTAAATCTGAATATCCTCCGGATTCTTCCTGCCGGAAGTGACACCTCCTTTAATCTGGATATGTCAGCAATCCCCGCTTACTTCAAGGGAGGAATTGCCCCGGGATCTCATGTTAATGTTACTTATATCGGAGATCTGGAAACAACATCCCTGGAAGAAGTCCGTATTATTGCTGTGACAGGTGAGGATCCTGATACCATTAATGACAAACATATTTCCTTTACAGTAACCGGCACGATCATTGGAAGTACTGCCAACACCATCACTGTACAGACAGATGACGGTGCCATAGATACCTTCCGTACAGAAAACGCGCAGGATCTCACTGCAGGCGGCATGGAATACGGCGACTATGTGTGTGTTACCTTCCATCCATCCAAATCAAAATCTTCTAATATTTATACAGCAATCAAGGTACAGGATGCGTAAATTGTTACTGTTCACTCCGTTCTCAGCAACACGCTTCGCGATGCAGGAAATATGAACCTCCTTGTGCAATGCCCAAGGAGTATCGTTTGCTTCGCAAACTTAATTTATGCTAATCGCATAAATTCGCGCGGTATGTCTCGGGTTTTCTGTGACCTTCGCTCACAAAAAACACCTCGCGGGATATCACCAGTGAACAATAACAATTCATTCTAGATTGCCTGTAGCAATTGGACATCTTCTCTTGTTTTTCTAAAACTGCCGTAATATACTATGTACAGGCAATCCTGCCTGCAGGATTGCCTGCTCATTTAATAAAATAATAGATTACTGCTCACTTCCGCACCTGTAATATATTTCACAGAACAACTCTGCGGTGGCAGTAACAGAAAAGGAACATTACTATGATTCAGGATATCGCACCACACACTTACCACAACGAATACAAACCTTCTGCCCCGGATAAGAACAGTTTTATCCTTGCCTACGAAAAAGGCAGTATTCTTCTTCCACATCAGGAACGGGAAGCAGATATTTATTTTCCACGTTTTTCAGGATCTGGAGGAAAAAGTTTCAAATCTCTACAGCAAGTACATTTATCTGTTTTCTATCGATGATCAGCGTTTCTATCTGATCCCGGAATTGGATACCACCCTTCTTCCAGATTACGAATTCCAGGATATACGAAATCTTCGGACAGCCCGGCCACAGCATCTGGCATTTGCAGGAGTTACAGGACATCAGCTTTTCCAGTGGTACAGCAAGCGCCGGTTCTGCGGCTGCTGTGGAAAACCAATGCTGCACAGCCAAAAAGAACGTATGATGGAATGCCCTTCCTGCGGCAATCAGGAGTACCCTGTCCTGTGTCCTGCAGTAATCGTAGGAATCACAAACGGAGATAAAATCATTCTTTCCAAATATGAGGGCCGCAGATTTAAGCGTTACGCCCTTATCGCAGGCTTTGCAGAAATCGGAGAAACCATTGAAGAAACTGTTCACAGAGAAGTAATGGAGGAAGTTGGCCTTAAGGTAAAGAATCTCCGCTATTACAAAAGCCAGCCATGGTCCTTCAGCGGTACCCTGCTTTCGGATTCTTCTGTGATGTGGACGGCGATGATACCCTGACCGTTGACCATGAAGAGCTCTCCATGGCACAGTGGGTAGAACGTGACAAATCCCGGATCAGGGCAATAATATCAGCCTGACCAAGGAAATGATGATGCTCTTCCGTGATGGAAAAAGAACCCAGATAAACAATATTCTATATCAGAAAAAGCTCATAGAATATTTTTCCCTATTATGCTAAAAGGATACATACACGGTAATGTTACTGTGCATGTATCCTTTTCGTTTCTCTGTAAAATTGCTTCACTATATTCTCAAAAAATATTTCTGATTACTCTTCACGCCGCACTCCCGCTGCCAAATCCACGGCTTCTGCGGCTTCCATTACATTCCTGCTCAAATTCTTTCAGTTTCCGTCTTGCTTCCGGTGTCAGATTTGTCGGAACTTCAATCTGTACAGTTGCATATTCATCACCGTGTACCGACGGATTATTCATTGCAACGATACCTTTGCCTCTCAGACGTATCTTCGTTCCGGACTGAGTACCTGGTTTAATGTTACAGAGAACATCACCGTAAATAGTGTGAACCTTCGCCTCACCGCCAAATACTGCTGTTGTAAATGGGATATTTACAGTTGTGTAAATATCTCTGCCTTCCCGTTTATATCCAGGTTTATCCTGAACATTTACTTTCAGAAGCAGATCACCGGCTTCACCTCCGCCGACTCCCGGATATCCTTTTCCTTTAAGTCTGATAGATTTACCGGATTCAATACCTGCCGGAATATTGACTTCGTAATTCTGGACGCCACCATTGCTGCTCTGCAGGCGGATAACCTTCTTACCGCCAAAAGCAGCTTCATCAAAGCTGACAGTAACCTCCGCATGAAGATCCTCACCTTTACTGCTGTAAGAACCACTAAAGCCATGACTGCCAAAATCACTTCCACCTGTACCAAAGCCACTGCCGAAGCCGCCAGTTCCATTGCTTCCGAATCCACCAAAACCACTTCCATGAAATCCACTGCCACCGAAGCCGCTGCTTCCAAAACCACCGGATGATTTACTCTTCTTAAATCCACCACCAAAGATGTTCTTCAGGATATCATCCATATCTTCGCCATTCTCAAAATGATATTCATGATAACCATTGCCATCACTGTACGAGCCATGGAAACCGCCGCCAAAAGGATTGCCCTGTGCTCCGCCAAAGCCACTGCCAAAAGGACTTCCCTGTGCGTTTCCATAATTACCGGCACCTTCTTCAAAAGCAGCGTGGCCAAACTGGTCATACAGTTTACGTTTCTTCTCATCACTCAGAACATCATAGGCTTCATTTACTTCCTTAAAATGCTCTGCTGCCGAAGCATTTCCCTCATTACTGTCCGGATGATATTTTCTTTGCCAGTTTTCTGTATGCTTTCTTAATCGTTGCTGCATCTGCGTTTTTGTTCACGCCAAGAACTTCATAGTAATCTCTTTTCAATATCATCACCTTCCCTCATAAACACATTCTAACGCAATCATTCCTGACTTCTTATTTCTGCAATCCTCATTATGCAAACAACGGGAAGCCAAAAGATTTGACCTCCCGTTGCTGTAACTTAACATCTATTATCCTTCAATGGAGATGCTGTGCTTCTGTTCCACTGCTGGCTTTGCTTCTTTCTTCGGAACAAATAATGTCAGGATACCATGTTTGAATTCTGCTTTGATGTCGTCCTGATGTACTTCCTTACCTACATAGAAGCTACGACTGCAGGCACCTGCATAACGTTCTCTGCGGATATAACGTCCTGTCTCTTTTTCTTTCTCGTCTTTATCCAGGCCTTTCTCTGCACTGATGGTCAGATAACCATTTTCAAGTGCTGCATGAACTTCATCTTTCTTAAATCCTGGAAGATCTACAACCAGTTCGTATCCGTTATTCATTTCCTTGATATCAGTTTTCATTACATGATTTGCTTTATGTCCATAAAGTTTCTTCTCTGCATCTTTCATTGCTCTGTCATCATAATAAAATGGGAAATCTCCAAAAAAGTCATCAAATAAATTTTCTCCAAAAATACTAGGCATTAACATAAGTCATATCTCCTTTTCTAATATATTTTATATATGTCAAATCTGTTCGCCAGATTTACTTTCCAAATCTATCTTTACAGGTTTTTTCAACCTTTTATCTTCAATCTTTTAGTGTAAGCTTTTATTTTTTATATCTGTTTTTAATCTCTGGCTGACCCTTAACGGGTCAGTCAGAATATTTATTCATCAGCCTTCAATGGCAATTGTTTTCTTCTGTTCTACTGCTGGTTTTGCTTCTTTCTTTGGTACAAATAATGTCAGGATACCATGTTTGAATTCTGCTTTAATGTCTTCTTTCTCAACTTCTTTACCTACATAGAAGCTACGGCTGCAGGCACCTGCGTAACGTTCCTTACGGATATAACGTCCTGTCTCTTTCTCCTGCTCATCTTTATCCAAGCCTTTCTCTGCACTGATAGTCAGATAACCATTCTCCAGGTCAGCCTTTACTTCATCTTTGGTAAATCCCGGAAGATCTACGACCAGTTCATAGCCTTTATCAGTTTCCTTGATATCGGTTTTCATTATATGGCTGGCTCTGCGTCCGTAAAGTTTCTTCTCTGTATCTTTCATTGCTCTGTCATCATAATAAAATGGAAAATCTCCAAAAAAGTCATCAAATAAATTTTCTCCAAAAATACTAGGCATCAACATAAGTCATCTCTCCTTTTCTATACCGTCCATCTACATGTGATGGACTCTCAGTTATGCATCTTTACCTTGTTTCTTTGGAACTTAGGTTATCAGGAATCTCATAGAACTTATTTCTTTGTTCTCTTTTTGTTCCCCTTCCTTTGTTCTAGTTGTAATATAACACTTATTATTAGCACTGTCAAGAGGTGAGTGCTAATTATTTTGTGAAGATTTTGTGAAGCCTTGATTTTACGGGCTTCACAGGGATTTTTCACTTGCTTTCGCACTCGATTTTCTTGATTTGACCACATTTTTACGACAAATTCTTGGAAAAATATATTCGTCTGATTTTCTTACCACATTTTACGACAACGACTTATGGTTTATACCACAGCAGGTACGGTTTCTGGCAAGTTCATTTTAGACATCTCGTTCTCCACATGAGACTTCTCTGCAATATGATTGTAGACATTCATTGTGATCTGTGCATCTGAATGGCCCATCACATACTGCATAACTTTGGGATTGACATTGTTCTCACCCAGTCTGGTACATCCCGTATGACGAAGAGTATGCGATGAAATGGGAGGCATCAGTTCCGGCTCTCGCTTCTCTTCTTCTGCCAGTTTGCTTTCTTTCTTATTATAGGCATTGACAATATTTTTCAGAAAGCTGTTCACTCCCGCCGGCATGATTGGACGTCCATGCTTTGTATTGAAGATGAATCCACTGCGTCCACCGATCTCTACATTACTCTGCAAACCAAGCATCAAGTTCAGCTCTCTCTGTTTACGGAACGCATCATATACCATCTGTGTCATAGGAATGTCTCTGATTCCTGCATCCGTTTTGGTTTCTGAATCATGAAAACAATATCCTTCATCACCTTCATAATATACAAGCTGTCCACCTACATGGATCTCCCGATTCTTCATATCCACATCTGACCAGGTTAATCCAATGGTTTCACTCACTCTCAGGCAAGCCCCAAACATAACCTGCATCATTGGAAGATGAGGCTTATACACATTACTCTGTTCAACAAACTTCAGAAGTTTTTCCTGCTGTTCCAATGTCAGTGCTTCTTTCTCTTTTGCCGGAGCCCCATAATCTCCAAGTGTTCCAGTTACCGGATTCTTACGGATAATCCCATCTTCCACTGCCAGTTCAAAACTGGGATTCAATAAGCCATAAAGGCCTTTGATTGTACTGTGTGCCAGTCCTTCATCTGACAATGCGGAAAAGAACGTCCTTATGTGAGATGTCTTAAAATCCACAACACGAATGTTTCCCAAAGTATTTCGTATCCGATAGTCCCACATACGAATATAATTCTTTTTCGTTCTTTCCTTGATATTCTTTGTTGCCATGTATCGCTCAAACAACGTATTTACGGTCAGCTTCTTGACTGAGGCGTCTGTAATAAGCAGATCATCCATATCCTTATTGATCTTCTTTTCCATTTCTCGCAGACTCGCCAGATCAGCTGCATAAACCGAATTACGCTTTCCGGTAATTTCATCCTTGTAGCGATACTCATAACGTCCATCCGGACGCTGGTATTCACCTGTTTTTAAATTTCTGCCTTTATTATCTTTTCTTGCCATATCATCATCTTCTACTTCATTTTCGTTATTCGGAATGATTTTTGTTCCTGTCGGTATCAGTCATTTACTGTCTGATATCTGCTCACAGATTAACATAATATTTTATGATTTCCAAGGGTAAATTCCTGCAAAATGCTAATTTTTTATTTGCCTGTTTTACAGGAATATTTTCCCTTTTTTACTTTTCATTCCGAAGGAAAGTTGTTGTATTTTATCTTCTCATCTTTCATTACACTGCCATTGCATCAAGATATTTTTTTATCTTATCCACGTTATAAAGAACACGTCTTCCAATAATCACTCTTGCTTCTGCATAATCTGCAATTTTCTTTGCAGTTACTTCTCCGCAGGATAACATTGCCATTAATCCTTCAATATCTACCGTCAGACGGTTCTCAGCCTTATACTCTGTTGTTTTTCTCATGATGCACATACCTCCTTTCCTTCGTATTCTTCTGCATCACCTCCCAGACAGCGGTTATGCCCGTTGTCAGTACACTCTACTTTTTGTTTAGACTTCTTACGATGATTTTCCATTCCGTTCGGCGTGTTGGCTTCCATTCATACACCTGCTGTCAATGTTACAATCAACCTCTATCAGAATTATTCTGAATGTCAGCAGCTTCTTTCCAAACATACCGACCGTTTCCGGAGTATCTTCAACGCTCCCCATAAAAAGCTATGGATCTTGGCATCTGTGTTAGCTACATTTTCTATAAAGGAAAATATGGTGTACAGCTCATTCAATTTTCAAGGTACAAGAAGGATTTTAAATATCCCCTCATCTATACAGCCCTGCGAGGGTAAAATGTTATTCGATTTTTGGAATTTTAAAAAATCCTTTCACTAATAAAGCCTGACAGAAGCGATTTACCAACCTGCTTTTGCGATAATTCACAAAATATTTACATTTCAGCTTTTACTTTCGCTTTAATGCGAACTTTACTGTTCTGTTATTATAGTTCGCTTTAATGTTAATGTCAAACATTTTTATTCGCTTAGTTGCGAATGTTTCTGTTTACATTCTGAGATTTTGATAGTAAAATGGAATTATCAAATAGAAAGCAGGAAATCTGATATGACAATTGGTGAATAAAATAAAAAAAAATCCGGACATTCCGGAATATGACACAGGCAGAACTCGGTGCAGCTCTTGGCTGGGGCGATAAAGGTGCAAACCGCCTTGCCCAATATGAAACTAATTACCGGGTTCCCCGTAAAGATCTGGTTACTGAAATGGCTAAGATTTTGGATGTGAATCCACTGACACTGCATGAGCCAACTACGATGAATGCTTCTGAACTGATGGAAATCCTGTTCTGGATTGACGAATTTAATCCTGGCATGATATACTCTTCTAATTAGAGACTTATCCAAGCGAAAAATCAAATTCCAGTGGCGATACCGCTATCCGCTACCATGATTCTGATAGTTGGCCTGCTCATCCGCCTATTGGTATGTGGTTTAATTATGGGATTCTCAATGATTTTCTAAAAGAATGGACACTTAGAAAAGAAGAACTGACATCTGGTGCGATTACCAGAGATGAATATTTTGAATGGAAAATCAACTGGCCACAGACCTGTGATGATTGTGGTAAACGGGAACCGTCGAAACAGTGGCGGAAAATCAAAGCGAGTAGAGCTTAGTGAAACTTAGCAAAACTTAAATTTATTATATTTTTTTCTTTTTACTCAAAGGAAAGGCACTGAAAAACCGATAATCCATTGTTTTCAGTG
>ENA-OQAX01000005-OQAX01000005.1-human-gut-metagenome-genome-assembly--contig:-NODE-5-length-37419-cov-2.502521_pt1 | contig 37419 bp, 51 predicted proteins | sample MGYA00242741_ERZ504539 | MGnify/ENA primary metagenome ERZ504539 (study PRJEB26092, sample SAMD00036277) | human gut metagenome | host: Homo sapiens | study: EMG produced TPA metagenomics assembly of the... | reverse complement strand
ATTTATTCCACCTTCCTGCAGCGTTCCTATGATCAGATCATCCACGACGTAAATCTGCTGCGGGAGAATGTAGTTTTTGCCATCGATCGCGCCGGTTTTGTCCCAGCGGATGGCGAAACGCATCAGGGCATTTACGATCCCGCTTTCCTGAGCCAGCTTGGAATGCCGCTGTATGCGCCTTCCAATTATCAGGAACTGAATTACTGGCTGCAGCAGCTGTTGAGTGACCGCTTCCATGGCCCACGGGCAATTCGTTATCCCCGCGGTGGGCAGGATGCAGCTCTGGCGGAATTTGGCTGCACCGGCGAAGATTATGATTTCCTGCGCAAGGCGGATGATGCAACAATCGTTCTGGTGAGTTACGCCGACGAACTGGCCGACCTTTTGCAGGCAGAACGCGAATTACAGCAGAAAAGTATTGCGTGTGATGTGATGAAAGCTGTAAAGCTGTATCCCTTTACATGCAAAATGGTCGCTGATCTGTCGAAATATAAAATAATCCTGTTTGCGGAAGAATGCATTGCAAACGGAAGCATTGGTGAACATCTGGAATATGCTTTGCAGCAAAACGGATGGAATGGGCGCTTTATCCATTGTGCGGTGCGGAACGCGTGTCTTCCGCATGCCAGTGTGGCACAGATCAAACAGCAACCGGTCTGGATGCAGCGCATCTTGTACAGGCCGTGCAGATGGCCGTGACGAAAGGAGAAAATTTACTGTGAAGATTCGATTGGACCAATATCTTGTTCAGCATGGTCTGACACAGAGCCGTGAGCGCGCAAAGGCGCTGATCATGTCCGGCATCGTTTTTGTCAATGAGCAAAAGGTGGACAAGGCCGGAGAGATGATTAAGGAAGATGCCAAGGTGGAAGTGCGCGGGCACGACATTGGCTATGTCAGCCGCGGCGGCCTGAAGCTGGAAAAAGCTATGAAGTGTTTCCCGCTTACACCAAATGGCAAGGTCTGCATGGACATTGGAGCATCTACCGGCGGCTTTACGGATTGTATGCTGCAGAACGGTGCCGTCAAGGTTTATGCGGTGGATGTCGGCTATGGACAGCTTGCATGGAGTCTGCGCACAGACGAGCGCGTAGTGAACATGGAGCGCACGAACATCCGCAATGTCAAACCGGAGGATCTTGCCGAGCAGATCGAGTTTTTCAGTGTGGATGTCTCGTTTATCTCGCTGCACCATATTTTCCCGGTGGCACAGGCAATCACAACGCCGGATGCCATGGGCGTTTTGTCTGGTCAAGCCGCAGTTTGAAGCTGGACGCGAAAAAGGTTGGCAAGAACGGTGTGGTGCGCGACCCTGCTACCCACCGTGAAGTGCTGCACAATGCCATGGGCTATGCTGCTGCAAACGGTTTTGCTGTACGCGGATTGGATTTCAGCCCGGTAAAGGGACCTGAGGGCAACATTGAATACCTGATGTTCGTGCAGAAGAGCGGTGAACCTTCCGTGCTGGACGACAGCGTTGCAGAGCAGGTGGTGGCGGCAAGCCACAGCACGCTGGACCGCTGAGCGGCTCTGCCATCAGACCAGAAAAAAGGAGCTTCCCGCATGACGATCTATATTTCGCCGAATCCCGGCAAGACCTCTGCCAACGAGATCGCACTGCGCGCGGCGCAGATTCTAATGAACCATGGTGCAGCTGTTCTGATGTGTGAACAGCCGCGCGCAAGCTGCAGCACGGCCGGAGTGGTTTATCTGCGCTGGAGGAATGCCTTGAGCAGGCAGATGTGATCCTGACCATTGGCGGCGACGGCACCATTCTGCATGAGGCAAATCTTTCGCTTCGGTACGCAAAGCCGATCTTGGGCATCAATCTGGGACGCTGTGGTTTTCTGGCTACCTGCGAAGTCAGCGAGATGGAAGCCAAGCTCTCCGCTGTTGCACGGGGAGAGTTCAGCGTAGACAACCGGATGCTGCTGTATGTCCGCGTTCTTGGCCACGATGGCTGGGAGGGCCACGCCCTGAATGACGTGGTGGTCACAAAGGGCCGCCTGCAGCAGGCGATCGATTTCAGCATTTACTGCGATGATATTTTAGTAGAGCACTACCGTGGGGACGGTGTGATCGTTGCAACGCCCACCGGCTCCACAGCGTATTCGCTGGCGGCGGGCGGGCCGATCCTGATTCCCAGACGAAGGGCGTTGTTGTAACGCCTATCTGCCCGCACAGTCTGGCCAGCCCGGCCATGGTGTTTGCGCAGGAGCGCAAGCTGAATATCTGTGTGGGACAGGTGGCCGATGATGAAGTGTTTATCAGTTGCGATGGCAGAGCTGGCTGTCCGCTCAAGGCCGGCGCAACGGCTGAAGTAAGGCTCTCCGATCAGGTGGTAAAGCTGATCACCTTCGGAAAAGCAGATCAGTTCCAGGCCATTGACCAGAAGCTTCGCAGCAGACGATAAAGGGGAGGCGAGTTTACGATGGCGCGCAGCCGTAAGGAAGATGTAAAAAGCAAGGGAGAACGTCAGCAGGTGATTCTCCGGCTTGTGCAGGAACACCCGATCAGCCGGCAGGAAGTTCTGCTGGATCACCTTTCCAAAGAGGGATTTGAGGTAACACAAGCCACCGTTTCCCGCGATATCCGGGAGCTGTGTTTGGTAAAAGCTGCCACGGCAGAGGGGTATCGCTATGTCTCCAGCCGGAACGAAAGCTTCAACCCAAAAACGCAGGGAAGGTTTGAAACGATCTTTCATGAATCCGTGCTGGGGGTAGATTACGCCGGACATGTTGTGCTGGTAAAGTGCTATTCTGGCATGGCCAACGCCGCATGCGAGGTTTTTGACGCATTGCAGTGGAAAATGTGGTGGGCACGCTTCGGGCGAACGACACGTTCCTGATCGTTGCACGGTCGGAGCGTGATGCAAAAACGATCTGCTCGGAAACTGACGAGACACAATTGGATAAAAATAACGCGGGAGAAAAGATATGCTGAGCAGCCTGCAAATTGAAAATGTTGCTGTGATCCAGAAGGCTGAAGTACATTTCAAGCCGGGCCTGAATGTTCTTACCGGTGAGACTGGTGCCGGCAAGTCGATCCTGATCGATTCCATCAATGCGATCCTGGGAAACCGCACTTCAAAGGATCTTGTGCGCACAGGGCCTCCAAGGCGGTGATCCGTGCAGCCTTTGAGGAGGTGCCCGGTACGGTGCTGGACAGCCTTGAGAAGGCGGGCTACGAGCGCTCGGATGCACTGATGCTCAGCCGCGAGATCACAGCCGAGGGCAAAAGCACCTGCCGCATCAACGGAATGCCTGCAACGGCTGCGGTTCTGCGGGAGCTGTGTGGAGGACTTATCAATATCAACGGTCAGCACGACTCTGTGGGCCTTTTGAACCCGGCAAGACATCTGGGCATTCTGGATGATTATGCGCAGAACAGCGCGGAGTTTCAGGACTATTATGTCCTGTACCGGGAGCTTGTGCGTATCAAGCGGGAGCTGGATGCCATGATCACCGACGAAGCCGAAAAGCAGCGCAGGATTGATCTGTTGAGCTATCAGGTGCAGGAGATCGAGGATGCCGGACTGACCGCCGGAGAGGAACAGACGCTGGAAAGCCGCCGCAAGATCCTTGCCAATGCATCTGCCATCCGGGATAAGATCGCACAGAGCTATGCATTGCTTTCGGGCGATGACGAGGCCTCCGGCGCAGTCGATCTGCTGGGTGAGGCATCCAATGCAGTGGATGCTGCCGCGCAGCTGGATGATGCACTTGCCGGTGCATCCAGTCAGCTGCTGGATCTGTATTACAATGCAAAGGATGTTGCCGCAGATTTGATCGGTCGGCTGGATTCCTATGATACCAACGATGCGGAGCTGGACGAGATTGAGCAGCGTCTGGATCTGATCTACAAGCTCAAGCGCAAATATGGTGATACGGTAGAAGACGTGATCGCTTTTGGACAGAATGCAAGGGAAGAACTGGAGCGCATCCAGTCCTCACAGGAGCGGCATGACCACCTGCAGGCAGAAAAGCTCCGCCTTTATGCGCTGGCCCGTGAAAGGCAGAAGCACTGACCCAGACGCGCCTGCGCGCTTTTGAAGAGCTGAACAAGCGTATTTCCGGCACGCTGGATTTTCTGAACATGCCGGGCGTGCGCATGACACTGCGCCATACCCGCGGCCCGCTGGCAAGCCATGGGCAGGACAGCATCGAGTTCTACATTTCCACAAACCCCGGTGAGGCGCCCAAACCCCTTGCAAAATTGCTTCCGGCGGCGAGCTGAGCCGCATCACGCTGGCCATCAAAAATGCAATGGCCGATAAGGATGCCGTGCCTACTGTGATCTATGATGAGATCGACAGCGGTGTTTCTGGCAAAGCCGCCGGGCGTATTGGTGAGGTACTGCGCCAGAGCGCACAGGGCCACCAGATCTTGTGCATCACCCATACAGCCCAGATCGCTGCACTGGCGGACTGCCATCTGCTGATTCAGAAAAATGTAGCCAATGACCGCACCTATACCGAGATCCATCCGCTGGATGAGGAGGGCAGGGTGGAAGCACTGGCCCGGCTGATTTCCGGCGACCACATTACCGAGCTTTCGCGTGCCAATGCCCGCGAAATGCTGGGTCTTGGCGCAAAATAAGCCGCTGCAGATAAGGGGTTGACAAGCCCGAAGCATTGTGATAAAGTAGTCCTTGTTAATGGCGATGAAGGGAACAAGTACCTTGAAGTGTTCTGCCCAGAGAAACCCCGGTTGGTGTAAGGGGCCGCAGAGCCGCAGGGGAAATACCTCCCGGAGCTGCAGGCTGAATGCCGTTCAGGTTAATAGGCTGTGCCGCGTGCGAGCGTTACAAACGCAGGAGTGTCTCTCTACTCTGGGGTGTGCACTCGTGAGGTCGTTTCTGTGAGGAAGCGGCAAACAGAGGTGGTACCGCGAATTTTCTCGCCCTCTGCCAAATTCATTTTTGCAGGGGGTGTTTTTATTTTTCCCTCTGCCCACAAACAGGAGGAAAAAATCATGACTCTGTATGAAGAACTCAGGCCCGCGGCTGGTGGCCCAGATCACCGATGAAGAGATCATCGACCTGATCAACAATGGCAAGGCAACCTTTTACATCGGCTTTGACTGCACTGCCGACAGCCTGACCGCAGGCCACTTTATGGCCCTGACCCTGATGAAGCGCCTGCAGATGGCAGGCAACAAGCCTATTGCCCTGATCGGCGGCGGCACTACCATGATCGGCGACCCCTCCGGCCGTACCGACATGCGCAAGATGCTGACCAAAGAGGATATCGCCCACAATGCCGCATGCTTCAAAAAGCAGATGGAAAAGTTCATCGACTTCTCTGAGGGCAAGGCACTGATGCTGAACAATGCAGACTGGCTGCTGAACCTAAACTACGTGGAACTGCTGCGTGATGTGGGTGCCTGCTTCTCCGTGAACAACATGCTGCGCGCCAAGTGCTACGAGCAGCGCATGGAGAAGGGCCTGTCCTTCCTCGAGTTCAACTACATGATCATGCAGAGCTACGACTTCTACTACATGTTCCAGCACTACGGCTGCAACATGCAGTTCGGCGGCGACGACCAGTGGAGCAACATGCTGGGCGGCACCGAGCTGATCCGCCGCAAGCTGGGCAAGGACGCTTATGCTATGACCATCACCCTGCTGACCGACTCTCAGGGCAAGAAGATGGGCAAGACCGCCGGCAATGCCGTCTGGCTGGACCCCAACAAGACCAGTCCATTCGAGTTTTACCAGTACTGGCGCAATGTGGGCGATGCCGATGTGATGAAGTGCATCCGTATGCTCACCTTCCTGCCGCTGGAGCAGATCGACGAGATGAGCACATGGAAGGATCAGCGCCTGAACGAAGCTAAGGAAATTCTGGCTTACGAGCTGACCAGCATGGTCCATGGCAAAGAAGAGGCCGAGAAGGCCCAGAATGCTGCCCGCGCACTGTTCAGCGGCAGCGCAATGGATACCGAGCACATGCCTTCTACTCAGCTGACCGAGGCCGACCTGACCGATGGCTCCATCGGCATCCTGACCCTGATGGTCAAGGCTGGTCTGGCAGCATCCAACGGCGAGGCACGCCGTCTGGTCGTGCAGGGCGGTGTTCTGGTGGATGGCGAGAAGGTAGCCGCTCCCACCGTTGGCTTCACTGCTGAGCAGCTGGCAAAGGGTATTGTGATCAAGAAGGGCAAGAAGATTTACCACAAAGTCACTCTGTAAAAATATTGAACATGAAAATGCCGGTGTACTCTGTTTTGGAGTGCACCGGCATTTTTTTTCACTTGATGGAGGATTGCTCGCTTGCTTGCAGAATTTACAGCTCGTAAGCCTTCTTCAATGCTTCGTAAGCTGCATCCTCATTCTCTGCGTGGACCAGCAGGGAAATATCCAGATCGCTGGTGGTGATAAGCAGTACTTCAATGCCGGCCATTGCCAGAGAATTCAGTGCACGGGCAGCTACGCCGCAGCTGGTGACCATTTCTTCACCAAACAGGTTCAGCTTGGAATAACCCACGCTGATCAGCGGAGAAGCCTTGGCATCCTTGTCCAGATTTGCAACGGAAATAGCCTTCATCACCAGCGGAAGATCACTGCTGGAAGCGGTAAAGCAGAAATCGATGGTGGTGCCATGGGGTGCACTCTGGCTGATCATATCTACGACCACACCGTTATCTGCAAAGATCTGCAGGTAACGTGCGAGGCTGTTGCCCTTGAACTCTACATCCTGCACACTGATCATCATGAGGCTCGGCTCAATATTGATCTTCGATACTCCGTACATAAGGATCCTCCGTTCTGCCCGAAAGGCGGGCTTCAACAATACAAAAATATTCAGGTAAGCTGCAAAAACTCCGGGTCGATATTTTCCCGGGCAATGGACTGAATCATTTCCAGGCTGAAATCTGGATACGCCTGTCGTACTCCGTGGGCCTTTGTAAGGGCTTCGGTATAATCGCGGAACAGGTAGGTACGCACATTGGATTTGCCTGCATCATAGTGGGTCACCGTCGGCAGAAGTCTGGGAGAGAGCACGCTGCAACGGACAGTGCCGTCCGGTTCGGTCGTTTTTTCAAGCTGAACCGATAAAATTGCGCCGACCAGCTGATCGGGCTTTTCCTGCGTGCTGATAAAATTTCCCAGAGAATAGGCGGTGAATACCTTTCTGCCGTCTGCTGCAGTCAGCCACTGTGCATTTTGCAGCACATGCGGGTGGGTGCCAATGATCAAGTCTGCACCCCAGTCTGCAAGGTTCTGCGCCAGAGTTCGCTGCGGATCTGCGATGGCATGGCTGTTTTCTACGCCCCAGTGCACACCCACCACCACAAAATCTGCAAGCTGACGTGCCGCTTTTACCTGCTGCTCGATCACATCGGTCTGGCTGGTATAGATCACATTGGCCTGCATGGAGCTGTTCTGCGGGATGCCATTGGTATGCTCTGTGTAGGAAAGATATGCGATCGTTACACCATTGACAGTCTGCAGCGGGATATGACTGTAGTCCTCTTTGCCATTCCACAAACCGGTGGTCACTACATCCTCCGGCATACTGCCCCAGAAGCGCAGGGTAGCGGCAATGCCGGAAGCGCCTTTATCGTAGGTGTGGTTATTGGACAGGCTGAACACCCGCACACCCGCCCGGTAAAGCGCACGGGCGCAATCGCCCGGCGTAGAAAAGCATGGGTAGGAGGATGGCTCCAATTCATCCGTGCAGAGCGTTTCCTGATTGATCCAGTTCACATCATGCTGTGCATAAAAAAGGCGCAATATGTTCGTAACAGTAATCGAAACTGTAAGCTTCCTCTCCGGAAGCGCGGCGCTGCGCCTGCTTATAAATGGGAGCGTGGATCAGATTATCTCCTGTTGCAGAAAAGCGGACAGTCTGAACCAGCGGCTGCGGTTCCGGCTCTGGCGCAGGCTCTGCTTCTTCCGGCTGTGATACAGTGGCAGAACCTGCAGAAGAGCTTTCCGTGCTCACCGGTTCTGCCGTCGGTATGCTTTCCTGCAGAAAGAACTTTGGCAGCAATGGCAGGCAGAACAGAAATACGATCAGCATCGCTCCGGCTGTCCAGAAAGCCTGCCTTCTGGCACGGCGTTTTTGCAGTCGGTCTGCGCCGGTGCTGTTGCGGGGATTGTTTGCTCATCCGCGTCCACATCCTTCCACCATGTTTCTGCCAAAAGCAGAGCAATCAGGCTTTTTAAAGTGCAGCGATCATATCACCCATATTGTACAGGCCCGGCTCCTTTTTTGCAAGGTAAACTGCTGCATTCACGGCGCCGTTTGCAAAAATATTGCGGGAGTAAGCGGTGTGCTTGAGAGTGATCACCTCGTCCGGGCCGCAGAACAGCACTTCGTGATCACCCACGATGCTGCCGCCGCGCACGGAACTGATACCAATTTCCTTCGGATCGCGCTTCTGGCGGACAGAAGAACGGTCGTAAACATAATGATATTCGCCATTGTTTTGCTCATTGATGGCATCGGCCAGCATCAGAGCGGTGCCGCTGGGTGCATCCAGCTTGTTGTGGTGGTGCTGCTCCACGATCTCAACATCGTAGTTCACACCCAGAATAGCCGAAGCGCGCTTGCACAGCTCCGACAGCACATTGATGCCCATGGACATATTAGCGCTCTTGAACACCGGCACCGTGCGGGATAGCTGCACCACCTTGAGCTGCAGCTCTTCCGAAAGGCCGGTGGTGCACACCACGATGGGCAGCTTGTGAGCTTCACAGTAGGGCAGAGCCTTTTCCACAGCGGCCGGAGAGCTGAAATCGATGATCACATCGCCCTTTCCGTCCAGCTTTTCCAGGCTGTCATACACAGGGATGCCGTTCTGTTCGCCATCCTTTATGTCGATGCCGGCGATCACGCGGCAGTCCTCGCGTGTGCGATCATATCACACAGCACATGGCCCATGCGGCCGCCGATGCCCTGAATCACAATATCCGTCATAATTTTTATCCTTTCCTGCCCGTTTTGCATATCGGCATATCGCAAAATGCCCGGACAGAGCACTCCGCCGGGCATTTTTTGCAGCCAAAAATATTCTGTAATAAGACCCTCTGCACGCAGAGCCTTTTCAATCTGCTCCTTGTGGGCTCGCTCGGCTCTACCAGAGGCAGACGGCACTCGCCAGCTTCCCAGCCCAGTACATTCATGGCGTACTTCACCGGAATGGGGTTCACTTCACAGAACAAAGCATCTGCCAGCGGCAGCATTTCCAGCTGCAGCTCACGGGCTTTTGCGGTATCGCCATCAAAGAATGCCTTGCAGCAGTTGTGCACCAGCTCCGGCTTGACATTGGACACGACGCTGATCACGCCCTTGCCGCCCAGAGCCAGCAGGGGAACCACCTGATCGTCGTTGCCGGAATAAAATGTTCAGCTCGTCGCCGCACAGCTGTGCGATCTTGGCTACCTGAGAGATGTTGCCGGAAGCTTCCTTGATGCCGTTGATCAGAGGATGCTTGCTCAGTTCCAGAGCAGTCTCCGGGGCAATGTTCAGGCCGGTGCGGGAAGGCACGTTGTACATGATCACCGGGATGCCTCCGGCCTCAGCATGGCGGTAAAGTGAGCAACCAGACCAGCCTGCGTGGTCTTGTTGTAATAGGGAGTCACCATCAGCAGAGCGTCTGCGCCGCATTCGGCAGACTTTGCGGCCAGTGCGCAGCCGTGGTCGGTATCGTTGGAGCCGGCACCGGCAATGACGGGCACACGATGGTTTACAACATCCACCGTATACTTGATGGCGGCAAGCTGCTCCTCATCGGTCATAGTAGAGCACTCGCCGGTGGTGCCGCAGATGATGATGGCATCGGTATGGTGCGCGATCTGATCCTCAATAATGCGGCCCAGCTCGTCAAAGTTGATGCTTCCGTCCTCGTACATCGGGGTGATAATGGCAACACCCGCGCCGGTAAAGACAGGATTCTTCATAGCCTAAAAACTCCTTTGTATGCGCTTTTGCGCAAAATATACTTAGTCGAAATAGCCCTTTGCGGCCAGCAGCTCTGCCAGCAGAACGCCGCCGCCTGCAGCACCGCGCAGGGTGTTGTGGCTCATGCAGGCAAACTTGTAATCAAACAGGGTGTCCTCGCGCAGGCGGCCGATGCACACAGCCATGCCGTTCTCGGTGTTGCGGTCCAGCTTGGGCTGCGGACGATCCGGCTCGGTGAAGTAATGCAGGAACTGCTTGGGTGCGCTGGGCAGGTCAAGCTCCTGTGCGGGGCCGCGGAAGTTTGCCCATGCCTCCAAAATCTGCTCCTTGGTGGGCTTCTTCTCAAAGCTTACAAACACGGCAGCGGTGTGGCCGTCGGAGACAGGCACGCGGAAGCACTGGGCGGTGATCACCGGCTTTTCGGCGTTTCACGATATGGTCGCTCAATGTGGCCCCACAGCTTGAGCGGCTCGCGCTCGCTCTTTTCTTCCTCGCCGCCGATGTAGGGGATCACGTTGTCCACGATCTCGGGCATACGGTCAAAAGGTCTTACCTGCACCGGAAATAGCCTGATAGGTGCACACCAAAGCCTTGCTGACACCAAAATCCTTCATCAACGGGTGCAGGGCGGGAACATAGCTCTGCAGGCTGCAGTTGGACTTGACGGCAATAAAGCCGCGCTTGGTGCCCAGGCGCTTGCGCTGTGCGGGGATGATCTCGATGTGGTCGGCGTTGATCTCGGGCACCACCATGGGCACATCCGGGGTAAAGCGGTTTGCACTGTTGTTGGACACCACCGGGCACTCAGCCTTTGCATAGGCCTCTTCCAGAGCCTTGATCTCATCCTTGGGCATGTTGACTGCACAGAAGATAAAATCCACCTGAGAAGCAACCTCTTCCACCTTGGATGCATCCAAAACTACCATCTTCTTGACACTTTCCGGCATGGGGGAGGTCATGGCCCAGCGGGGACCGACAGCTTCCTCATAGGTCTTGCCGGCGCTGCGGCCGGATGCGGCCAGAACGGTCAGCTTGAACCAGGGGTGATTTTCCAGCAGCGTCACAAAACGCTGACCGACCATACCAGTCGCACCTACGATACCCACTTTATACTGTTTTTCCATTTCCAGCACCTTTCCTTTCGTGAAAGCGAACTCAATAAATATTTCTATTACATAGATTCACGGCTTGCAAACCGGACAGCGATGCAATATAATAGATACTGTTTATACAGATTTTATGATATCATTGATACGGTGTCCGTGTCAATCATCGGAAAGGCAAATTGCACGCTATGTTAAAAAAAGATTTTTGGTATGATTTACCCAAAGAACTCATTGCACAGGAGCCGGCTGACCCCAGAGACTCTGCACGGCTGATGGTGCTGAGCCAGAAAGACGACAGCATCCAGCACAAGATCTTCCACGATCTACCGGAATTTTTTAGAGCCGGGCGCCTGCTGGTGGGTAAACAATTCCAAGGTCCTGCCTGCCCGCATCGTGGGCGTCAAGCAGCCAACCGGTGCTGTGTGTGAGCTGCTTTTGCTGCGTCAGGTCAAAGGCGACCAGTGGGAATGCCTTGCAAAGCCCGGCAAGCGGATGCAGCCCGGCACGAAGGTGAGCTTTGGTGACGGCAGCCTGACCGCCGTGGTAGACGAGACCATGGAGGACGGCAACAAGTACGTTACATTTTATTACGATACCGAGACCCTTTATGAAAAGCTGGACGAATTTGGCAAAATGCCTCTGCCGCCCTACATCACAAAGCAGCTGGAGGATCAGAGCCAGTACCAGACCGTCTATGCCAAGGAGCTTGGCAGCGCCGCAGCGCCCACGGCCGGCCTTCATTTCACGCCGGAACTGATGGATACCATCCGCGCCAAGGGCGTGAACATTGCCGAAGTGACCCTGCATGTGGGTCTGGGCACCTTCCGCCCTGTGCAGGAGGATGAGATCTCGGATCACAAAAATGCACAGCGAATGGTACTGCATCGATGAAAAAACCGCGCAGATGATCCGCGATACCAAGCTGCCGGTCACCGTGTGATCGCAGTGGGCACTACCAGCTGCCGCACGCTGGAAGCCGTTGCCGCAAAGTACGGTGAGATCCGCGCCTGCAGCGGCAACACTTCTATCTTCCTGTATCCAGGCGTGAAGTTCAACTGCATCGACGGCCTGATCACCAACTTCCACCTGCCGGAAAGCACCCTTATCATGCTGGTGTCGGCCCTGTATGGCTACGAAAAGACCATGGCAGCCTATAAGGTGGCTGTGGAGGAACGTTATAGATTCTTCTCTTTTGGTGATGCAATGCTGATTCTTTGATTATTTTTCCCGCTATTCTGTTGTTTGATGAGCCTGATCCCGGGCTTTTCATGAAGATCGCACGGCTGTTTTCCGTGCACAGAAAGGAACAAAAAACTATGCCTTCTTTGACGACCTATAAGCTGCTCAAGCAGGAACACGCGCCCCGGCGGGGGCGAGTTCAAGACCGTGCACGGCACGGTGCAGCGCCCCGCTTTTTCAGAACGTGGCTACCGCCGGTGCCATCAAGGGCGGGTTGTCTGCTCAGGACCTGAAAGACATTGGCGCACAGGTCATGCTGTGCAACACCTACCACCTGCATCTGCGCCCCGGCGACAAGCTGGTAGCCGATATGGGCGGTCTGCACAAATTTACCCGCTGGAACGGCCCCATTCTGACCGACAGCGGTGGATTTCAGGTATTCAGTCTGGCAAAGCTGCGCAAGATCACCGAAGAGGGCGTGACCTTTGCCTCCCATCTGGACGGCCACCGCATCTTTATGGGACCGGAAGAGAGTATGCAGATCCAGGCAAACCTTGGCTCTACCATCGCCATGGCCTTTGATGAATGCGTGGAAAACCCCGCCCAGCACGATTACTCCAAGGCCAGCTGCGAACGAACGACCCGTTGGCTGAAACGCTGTAAGTTTGAAATGGCCCGCCTGAAGCACGAGGGCATTTCCGTGAATCCCGATCAGCTTCTGTTCGGCATCAATCAGCTGCACCTTTGCTGATCTGCGTGTGGAGCACATGAAGCAGATCGCAGACCTCGATCTGGACGGTTACGCCATCGGCGGTCTGGCTGTGGGCGAGCCCACCGAGGTGATGTATGAAATGATCAGTCAGGTGGAGCCCCACATGCCCAAGGATAAGATCCGCTACCTGATGGGCGTTGGCACCCCCGGCAATATCATTGAGGCAGTTTCCCGCGGCGTGGATCTGTTTGACTGCGTGATGCCCAGCCGTAATGCACGCCACGGCCACTTGAACACCTGGGGCGGTATCATCAACATCAAGAATGCAAAGTATGAGCGCGATGAACGCCCTATTGATCCTGCCTGTGGCTGTCCGGTCTGCCGCAGCTATTCCCGTGCCTATATCCGCCACCTGTTCAAAGCGGAGGAGATTTTGGGAATGCGCCTTGCCGTCATGCACAACCTGTGGTTCTATAACCATCTGATGGAGCGTATCCGGGATGAGCTGGATGCAGGCACCTTCACGGCTTTCCACGATAAATATGTAAAGCTTCTGGATACCCGAATTTGAGAATAAGTCTTGCAACAGGTCGTTTAAAAAGGTATAATAAGCTTATCTGAATTTTGAGAGGAGATTTTGCCCCATGCAATTTCTGACTACCACTTCCGAAGGCTACATCAGCCTGTTCTTCACACTGGCTCTGATGCTGGTTCTGCTGTACTTCATGATCTATCGTCCCCAGAAGAAGCAGGAGAAGAAGGATGCCGCAATGCGCAGCAGTCTGGAGATCGGCGATCAGGTCACCACCATTGGCGGTGTCATTGGCCGTGTTGTTGCAATCAAGGACGATACCTTTGTTCTGGAGACCGGTGCTGACCGTGTGAAGATCCGCTTCACCAAGACTGCAATTTCCGCTGTTGAAAAGCTGAACATGGACAAGGCTGACAAGAAGTAAGCTTTTTCTTCAAACAATTAAGAGCATATCAAACGCGTCTTCCTGCATAGATTACTGGCAGGGAGGCGCGTTTTTTATGTCTGAGAAAAAACTTTTCCCGGCGGAACTCCGGGTTCTCTGCTGGCTGGGGCAGTCGGGCGTTATGGTAACAGCGGGCTGGCTGGCCGCAATGGCAGCGCTGATGACAGCACAGGGTTATTCTGGTGCCGCCGCACCGCCGCTGGCAACAGCAGCCGTTGGTGCAGGGAGCCTTTGCAGCGGTTGGATCGCTGCATTTTGCAAAAAGGAACACGGCCTGCTGTGCGGGCTTGTACAGGGCCTGTTTTATGCGGCATTGCTCGTGGTGCTCAGCGTTCCTTCCGGTACGCTTACGGAAGAGCCGCCGCTGCTGCGGTTTGCTGTGCTGATCCTGTGCGGCAGTATTGGCGGATTGCTGGGCATGGTGACCCGGGAGAAAAAGCGCCGCAGCTGAACAAATAAAACAAGGAGGTTCGATCATGTGGGTCTATCAGCAAACAGGAACGCCAGCGCACTTGCCAGAAGCTGCGCTTCTGCCGCAGCCGCAGAAAAACGCTGCCGCCAGAACGATCTGCACCGGAAGTGCCTTCACCGCTGCAGAGACATAATACGGAAACCCGGCAGAAAACCTGCTGGCTGCTCGTCTGTGCCTTTCTGATCGGCTCTGGCTCAGCTGGCGTGCTTCTGGCTTTCTGCGAAAAGCAGCAGCCGGACTGGCTGCAATATTACCTGCAAAGCTGGCGCGGCCTGTTTGCTGCTGCAGATGCACATACTGCGGCCAGCCTTTTCGGAATGGAATATCTTACGCTGGCTGCGGCCGCGACCCTTCTGTTCCTGATGGGCTTTTCCGCACTGGGGCCGGTTTTGATCTTTTTGTTTTACTGATGTTCTATGGGCTGGGAAACGGGACGCTGTTTGTGCAGCTGCTTTCCGACACGGCACTGAAAAGAGAAACGTGGCTTCTGCTGCTTGCATTTCTGCCTGCGGCAGCTGCTTCTGCAGGGCTGTGCACGCTCGGCACAGATTCTCTGCGGGTGAGCAGCCAGATCCGCGTCTGTTCCTTTTTTGCAGCAGGGCCTGACCGGGAGATCGTCCGGCCACATGGATTCATCCGGCAGTATCTGCTGACGCTGACGTTATTTGTGCCGCTGTGCGGCATTTCTGCAGCGCTTGCAAGCATTGGAAGCAGGCTTTGAGCAAGGGCTTTTCTTGCGGGTTTGCTTGTTATATGCTACAATAGAGAATAATAAAGCCAAGACAATGTAACAGGAGCTTTTTTTGATGAAGGAACCAAAACTGAAAACTGTATATGTGTGTTCCAACTGCGGCGAGACAAGCCCCCGCTGGATGGGCCGCTGCCCAAGCTGCGGCAGCTGGAACACGATGAACGAGGACGTTGTAGCGGAAGCCCCCAAAGCAGGTACTGCCGCAGCCAAACAGGCGGCAGCCGCCCGCCCGGAAGGGGTGACCACCCTGACCGCAAAACGCCTTTCTGAGATCAGCATGACCGAAGAAAAAAGCCGTATTCTGACCGGCATTTCGGAGCTGGACCGTGTACTTGGCGGCGGCATTGTGCTGGGCGGCGTTGTGCTTTTGAGCGGTGAGCCGGGTGTGGGCAAATCTACTATGCTTCTGCAGCTGTGCGGTGCCATTTCCAACCAGCACAGCGTTTTGTATATCACTGGCGAGGAATCGGTGCGGCAGGTCAAGCTGCGCGCTGCCCGGCTGAAAGTGCCGCAGGATAACATCTTTCTGGCAGCGGAGAATGATGTGGACGAGATCTGCGGCCTGATCGAAAAAGAAAAGCCGGATCTCGTGGTCATCGACTCCATCCAGACGATGCGCTGCATGGATATCTCGTCCTCCGCCGGTACGGTAAGTCAGGTCAAGGAAAGTGCGGCCCGCCTGCTGGCCGTGGCCAAAAAGCAGGAGATCCCCATGTTCATTGTGGGCCATGTGAACAAGGACGGTGCCATTGCAGGCCCCAAAGTCATGGAGCATATCGTGGATACGGTGCTTTACTTTGAGGGCGATAAAATGCTGCCGTACCGCATCCTGCGTGCGGCCAAGAACCGTTATGGCTCCACCAATGAGCTGGGCATGTTTGATATGACGGGGCAGGGCCTTGCTGAGATCGAAAACCCTTCACAGATGCTGCTGGAAGGCCGTCCTCTTGGCGTTTCCGGCAACTGTGTGGCCTGTACCATGGAGGGCAGCCGTCCCATTTTGAGCGAAATTCAGGCCCTTGCAACCAAAACCAATTTTCCAGCACCGCGCCGTGCCTGCAGCGGCTACGACTACAACCGCATGAATCTGCTGATCGCTGTGCTGGAAAAGCGTGCAGGGTATTTCTTTGGCAACCTGGATGTATATATCAACATCGTGGGCGGCATTGCGCTGCGTGATACTGCCTGTGATCTTTCTGTCTGCTTGAGTATGGTCTCCTCGCTGCTGGACAGGCCCGTCAGCGATAAGCTGATCGCCATTGGCGAGGTCGGCCTTGGCGGTGAAGTGCGCAGCGTACCCAATCTGGAACAGCGCCTGCATGAGGCAGAGCGTATCGGCTTTGAACGTGCGGTGATCCCGAAGCACAGCCTGAATCATCTGAGTCCGGCAGATTATCCTGGAATGCAGCTGATCGGCGCGGCTATATCACCGATGCGATCAATGCCCTGAAATCTGACCGCTTATAAGAGGAAAAACAATGTCGATCTATCTGGACGAGAAAAATCCCGGCAAGCACAAGCCCTTCGATGATGCTGCGCCGGACATTGTAGAATACGTCCGCTATCTGGAAGTGATCGCGGGCAAAAGCGCAAACACGGCGTTCAGCTACTACTGTGATCTGCGCGGATTCAGCCGTTTTATGAAGCGCCGCCGTGGGCTTGTGCCCGAAGACAGCGAGATGAAGGATATCGACCCCAAAGGGCTGGACACCGCATTCTGGGCCTCCGTAACAAAGGAGGATATCTACGAATATCTGTACTTTTTAAACCGCGAGTGCGGCAACAAAAAATCCTCAACGGCCCGGCGGCTGGCAAGCCTGCACGGCTTTTATGATTACCTGGTCAATCAGGTCAACCGGCTGGATACAGATCCAACTGCGGCCATCCACCCACCCAAACAGGATAAGGTACTGCCCAAATATCTGACGGCGGAGCAGTCCATGGAGTTATTGGAAAGCACGCAGACCCAAAGCGATTTTCCGGAGCGGGATTATTGCATGGTGACGCTGTTTTTGAACTGTGGAATGCGTCTGGCAGAGCTTGTCGGCATGAATCTGGACGACATTGATTTGGAAAACCGCCAGATACGCCTGTTTGGCAAGGGCCACAAGGAGCGCATGGTTTATCTGAATGATGCCTGCATGGAAGCATTGCGGCTGTATCTGGGCAAACGCAATACGATGGAGGGGCTTCTGCCGCAGGAAAAGGCGGTCTTTATTACCCGACGGCGCAAAGAGCGTATCTCGAACCGCAGGGTAGAACAGCTAGTGACCGGTGCAATGAAAGCAGCCGGATTAAAAGGCTTTTCCACACATAAGCTGCGCCACACTGCCGCAACTCTGATGTATCAGACCGGCAATGTAGATATCCTTACACTCAAGCAGCTTTTGGGCCACAGCAACGTGTCTACCACACAAATTTATACGCACCTACAGGAATTTCAGGTGCGCGCGGCTATTGAAGAAAACCCGCTGGGCAAGGTCAAAAAGCCCAAAGCATCTTCTCACATCTTGGATACAACAGAAAAGGAAACAGGGGAGACAGCAGAGGATTCAGCTCTGGATGAGGAACTTTCGTCTGTGCCCATGAAAGCCTTTGAGGGTGCGGCTCAGGATGGCATCGGGCTGGATGCTTCCGTGCTTGCAATGAAGCCTGATGCGAACGCTGGAAACGGAAATTCCTGAACCACATTACCCATAAAATGGAACGATACCGTCTGTGACGCGTCCAAAGGTGCGGACATGTCATCGGCGGTATTTTTTATAGATATATTTATATAAATAATGGAATGATACGCTGTGATCTGGCCAGCGATTTGAAATCGCACGAGCAAATGGTCGTGCGCAGAAAAATAAAAAGATCAGAATGACCACAGAACTTATATCAACATAAAAAAGAGAATCTGGAAAAATAAAATGCAATCGCGCATGGCAGCGGCAGACTGTGCAGCTTTTGTAATTTGTAAGTCCATAAAAAGATTGTAGCACCAAAATACTAATGAGACACAAAAAATATAAAAAAACGCAAAAGTTGAATCATACGGTATTACAGATGGCTGCAGATCCGCAGGTCGCGGAAAAAGGCCAGATTCAGGAAAATAGAGATTTTTCACTTCCCTGCATTTCGCATAACGTGCATTATACGAAAATTATGCAATAAAAAAAATAAGACCGCCCTTCTCTTCTGGTTATGAGTTCAGCGGTCTTAAAATACTGATGGCTGTATGGTGTTGGGTTCAGAATGTTATCGCTTCTTCTCCCTTGGTGATGCTATGCTAATACTTTTTAATTTAAAGTGAACCCGGCAAGCTGCTCGGCCTGCGGCTGTGTGCCAAAGTATGCACAGATCGCTTCGTAATAAACGCGGGCTGTTTTTTTACAACCTTCTTCACTGCCGAACTGTGCAACATCTGCTTCATTCGTTACAAAGCATTGCTCTGCCAGCACTGCCGGACAATTTACATCTTCCAGCAACGTAAAGCTTCGCTCTGCACGCACCTCGGTGTGGGTGCTTTCCACCAGTTGCTTCTGATCGTTTTCCAGATAATAAATGTATCGGACTCCCCCGCGCCCACGCAGAGATGCTCCTGCAGCCTGCATTCCTTTGGCAAGCAGCTGCGCAAAGTAAAAGCTTTCCTGATGCCAAGTCCGGCCCGGCACTGCCGGATAGCACTCAAAGCCGGATGCAGTGGAGCCATTTGCAGTTGAGTTGCCGTGGATGGAAAGCAGCAGCTGCGGTGCCTGTTCGTCCGCTCTGGCGGCACGCTGGGCGGGCGTAGTGGTTTCATCAAGCTGTCACGGGTCTGCAGCGGAATAAAAATTAGAGTCCTGCTGCAGCAGCCGGATCAGTTCCGAGGCGGTTGCTGCGGTCATATCTTTTTCTTCGATCACTCCCCTTGCACCCGGGTCTGCTCCACCGTGCCCGGCATCGATCACCACGCGGTAAGGCGGATCACCGACCTGCGGACGGAATTCTTCACCGGCGATGCTTTCCGCTGGCTGAGCTGTCTGCAGAGTCAGCGCTGCATGCCAGAGTGAGCTGCCAAACCAGATGCCCACTGCGCAAAAAAGCAGAATGACCGTATTTTTGAGCACATGAGAAGTCTGTTTTCGTCTTTTTGAGTGCGCGGCTTTGGAATATCGTTTTGCCATTTTGGCTTACATCCTTATATTAGCATTCTTTATAGAATACGATCCTGCTCTGCAAATTCCTTCAATGTGAGAAAAAGCTACCCGAAAAATCCTTCGGATAGCTTTTTCTTTATTTCAGCTCTACCACGGTCACGCCGCTTTCACCCTCGCCATAACGGCCCAGACGGAAGCTTTTGACCATGCGGTTGCCGCGCAGATGCTTGTGGATAGCTGTGCGCAGCGCACCGGTTCCATTGCCGTGGATCAGATAAACCACTGTCTGTCCGTTCAGGATGGCACGGTCGATAAAGGAATCCACCTCCGGCAGCGCTTCGTCCACCGTCAGGCCCAGTAGATTGCATTCCATCTTGGCGGAACGCTGTACCCTCTCTACCCTGCCGTTCGGGCGGTTGGCATCGCCGGTCAGGCGAGAATAACGCTGCTGTGCTTTAGTCTGCGGTTTCTTTTCCTTGACCAGCTTTTCCGGCTGTTTCAAGCCATTGAGCGGAACTTTGGTCTTGATGATGCCTGCACGCACCAGAACATCGCCGTTTTTATCCGGCAGGGCCAATACGGTGGCCAGCTGGTTCAGCTCTGCAATGCAGACCTCCTGCCCTACCTTGACCTCTTTCAGCGGCACAAATTCCTTGACGGGGTTATGCACAGCCTCGGAGCCGATAAACAGCTTTTCCGATTCTTTTTTGGCGATCTCGCGGGCGCGCTGAGCTTTCTGCTGGGTGCTCATGCGCTCGTCCTTCTGCAGCTGACGCAGTTCGTCGGTCAGGGCGTAAGCCTGACTTTCCACCTGCTGCGCCAACGCACGAGCCTTGGCACGGGCAGCTTCCAGTTCATTTTCGCCCTGACGGATCAGCTCATCACGCTTTTTCTGCGCGGCTTCCAGCTGGTGGGAAGCTTCATTTTTCAGCTCTTCCACCTCGTTCTGGCTTTCCTTCAGCTGCAGCTTCAGATCATCCAGCTGTCCCAGAACGGCATCCAGACGCTTATCCTCTGCGGAAAGATGTTGCTGTGCCGCTTCGATCACGCGCTCCGGGATGCCCAACTTTTCGCTGATGAGGAACGCATTGGATTTGCCCGGCACGCCGACGCTCAGCTTATAGGTCGGGCGCAGCGTTTCCAGATCAAACTCACAGCTGGCATTGACAACGCCCTTGGTTTCCAGAGCAAACACCTTCAGCTCAGCGTAGTGAGTGGTGGCCATCAGCAGCACGCCGCGGCGGCGCAGCTCTTCAATGATGGCCACAGCCAGCGCAGCACCTTCGGCGGGGTCGGTACCGGCACCAAGCTCGTCCAGCAGCACCAGTGTGTGCGGCATGGCAAGCTCCAGAATGCCGGTGATCTTTTTCATATGACCGGAGAAGGTGGAAAGGCTCTGCTCAATGCTCTGTTCATCGCCGATATCCACCAGAAATTCGTCAAATACGCAGATCTCGCTGCGCTCGTCAGCCGGGATCAGGAAGCCGCACTGCGCCATGGCGCACAGCAGGCCCGCTGTTTTCAAGGTGACGGTTTTGCCACCGGTGTTCGGTCCGGTGATGATCAGCGAATCGTAATCCCTGCCCAGAGCAATATCCACAGGCACGCACTTTTTAGGATCGATCAGCGGGTGGCGCGCACGGATCAGCGAGAAGGAATCGTCGGTGCGGACAGCAGGCTTGAATGCCTTGAGATCCAAAGCCAGCCGTGCCTTTGCCAGCAGAACATCGATCTCCAGCATAGCCTTGTAGCTGTACTGGAACTGCGGCTCAATGGCGGCCACCTGTGCGGTAAAGGCCACCAGAATGCGCTCGATCTCCTGCGCTTCCTGCGCACGGTACTGCAAAATGCGGGCATTGGCTTCCACAACGGCCTGCGGCTCCACAAAGACGGTGGCTCCGGTAGACGAAACATCATGAATAATGCCGCTCACCTCACCGCGGTATTCGCTCTTGACCGGCACAACATACCGGCCATTGCGCATGGAAACCACGCTTTCCTGTAGATACTTGGAGGTATCCATATTGCGGACCATGCTCTCCAGACGGTCACGGATGCTGTTCTCCGTTGCGCGGATTTTTTTGCGCAGGTCGTTCAGGGTATGAGAGGCCGTGTCTGCCATGGCATCCGGTGCCAGAATGGCGCTGGAGATCTGCTGTTCCAGGCCCGGCTGCGGTGCCAGCGCATAGAACAGATCGTCTGTAGGCAGAGCGTCGTGCTCCGAAGCACCATACCAGCTTGAAAGATTCTGAAAATTGCGCAGTGCACCAGCCACCATCAACAGCTCGCCCATTGAAAGTACGCCACCTTTTACGGCGCGGGCCGCCAGCTGACTGACATTCTCCACGCCGCCAAAGCGCGGGGAGCCGTTTTTGATCAGCAGGGTGTTGATGGCATCGGTCTGTTCCAGCGCATAGCGCACCTCGTCCGGGTCGCACTGCGGCTGAGTGGCAAGCAGCATTTCGCGCGCTTCCTTGCACACGCAGCCCTCTGCGGCACGGGCGATGATCTTATCCAGTTCCAGAGTTTTTAAGTAACTTGTTTCCATAGGTTCCCTTTATGCTCAGGGCAGCAGGGTCTTTTAAAAAGTCATAGCTTTTCAAAGGCTTATCCATATGGGTCAGTGCATAGCGCTCTGCCACTGCGGAAAGCTTTTCCAGACTGCCCACAGAAATTTTGAATGCAAATATTTTTTTGTCGTCCACAAGGCAGATGTGCCGCAGCGCATACAGTGCACCCTGATCAAGGTTGCAGGTCTTTCCTGCTTTTGCGGCGCAGTCTGCACAGAGCAGATGGCCTTCCTGCACATCCAGATAGAACGCAGCACCATCATAGGCGCTGCAATCGCGGCAGCACACGATCTGCGGCATAAAGCCGCACTCGCTCATGGTGCGCAGTTCAAACACGGCCTTGATCACCCGCAGATCCGTTTTGCTCTCGCTGATCATATAGAAACAGTTGAGCAGCAGCCGAAGCTCCCGCTGTGCCTCCTGCCCGGTGGGCGAAAGGGTCATTGCCATTTCAGCCATATACATGGCAAGGCTCATGCCCTCAATGCTGGACGAGATGCCGTGAAAGACATTTTTCACTTCTGCTTCCCGCACAGTGTACATGTTGCGGCCCGGCACCAGTGTGAACTCGGAATAGCAGAACAGCCCGCACGCGCTGAACAGCTTGCTCTTCAGCCGCAGGCTGCTCTGCGCTGCTGCCGAGATCACGCCCAGTTCCGGTGTCAGGATCGTCAGAATGCGGTCTGATTCCTTATAGCGGGTCTCCTTCAGCACCAGACCCGTGGTTACAAAGGCTTCCATTTTCTTGGTCCTCTGCCGGGGTTTCTTCCGGCCGCTGTTGTTTATAATCGAGATAACGAAGAATGTTTCCCGTGCAGGCAAACGCCTGCCAGCTTGCTTGTGCATCCATTTGCAGCACCTCTTCCCTGTTACGGATAGTGTCAGGTTTTATTTTTAACCGTTCATCCAAGGGAATTCTGTCCTGCTTTGGCAAGTGTCAGCGGTTATTGGTGTTCTGCTTGAAGCCAAAGTTGTTCAGCAGGAACTCGTTATCGCGCCAATCGGATTTTACCTTTACCCAGCACTGCAGATTGACACGGCAGCCCAAAAACTCTTCGCAGTCTGCACGGGCAGCACTGGCAATTTTTTTCAGCATTGCACCGCCTTTTCCAATGACCATGCCCTTGTGGCTTTCGCGCTCGCAGTAGATATTTACATCAATATCGATCAGGTCGGTGCCCCGGGGCGCTCTTTTGAAGCGCTCCACCACAACAGCAATGCCATGGGGGGATCTCGTCGCGCATGAACAGCAGGGCCTTTTCACGGATGACCTCCGCCACAAGCTCCTTTTCCGGCATATCCGTGTAGGCATCATCATCAAAATAATGCGGGCCTTCCACAGCATAGCGGCTCAAAGCATCGAACAGCACTTCGCAGCCGTCGTTATCACGGACGCTGATGGTGTAGATATCGTCGAATACACCCAATGCCTTCAGCTCTTCTTTGCGGGCTTCCAGATCAGCAGGCTCCTTGACAAGGTCGGTCTTGTTGATGACTGCAATTGCCGGGCCGCCGCTGCTGCGCAGCATATCCACCAGCACCATTTCCGATTCATTCAGTGCGCCGTAAGGCTCAAACAGCATCATGGAAACATCCACATCTGCAATGGAATCGCTGGCAGTCTTATCCATCCGTTTACCCAGTTTGTTGCGTGCCTTGTGCACACCGGGTGTATCCAGCAGCACATACTGCAGCGGCCCGCGGGTGATCACGCCGGTAATGCGGGTGCGGGTGGTCTGCGGTTTGGAAGTGACAATGGCTACCTTTTCGCCAACCAGAAGGTTGGTCAGACTGGATTTGCCTACATTGGGACGGCCAATGACAGCCACAAAAACGGAAGAAGTATCATAATGCCCCTGAATGGGTGTAGCGTTACTCAAAATCTAGCTCCTGTCTGTATTGTGCGGCAACCGCACGGTGAATCAATTACTCGGTATAGCTTACGGTGCGCGGCAGGCCCAGCTGCATCAGAACAGCTTCCTCTTTCTCACGCATCCGCATGGCTTCCAGACCGCCATTTTCGTGGTCGTAGCCCAGCAGGTGCAGCATGGAGTGCACCGTCAGGAACGCCACCTCACGCTGCAGCGGATGGCCGTAGAGGTTTGCCTGCTCCTGTGCACGCTCCATACTGATGACGATGTCACCCAGCATTTTGCAGCCGTTGTTCTCGTCAACATCATATTTGCCGTCTACACCCAGAGGGAAGCTCAGCACGTCGGTGGGCATGGGCTTGTTGCGGTACTGGTTGTTCAGCTCAGCAATGGCGGCGTTATCCACAAAGGTCACGCTGATCTCTGCAGGAGCTTCAAAATGCTCATACTCCAGCACGGCATTACAGGCACGGCGGATGAGAATGCGCAGACCGGAAGGAACCTTGACGGCCTTCTGTGAATTGGTGATCAAAACTTTATTGGACATAAATCAGTCCACTCCTTTCTGTTTTTGATGGCTTTATATGAATTCTGGTGATTTTATTTTTCAGGGTGTGCAGCCTTTTCGTAAGCCTTGATAATCTCCTGCACAAGACGGTGGCGCACAACATCTTTCTCAGTAAAATAGCACTGTGCAATCCCATTTACATTTTTAAGCACGTGCAGTGCATCCACAAGACCGCTGCGGGTGCGTTCCGGCAGATCGATCTGGGTCACATCACCGGTAACCACCACCTTGGAGCCGACACCCATACGTGTGAGGAACATTTTCATCTGCTCCGGTGTGGTGTTCTGTGCCTCATCCAGAATGATAAAGGAATCATCCAGCGTGCGTCCGCGCATATAGGCAAGCGGTGCAACCTCAATGATCTGCTTTTCCACAAGGCGCTCGTAAGTTTCGGCACCCAGCATATCAAACAGGCCGTCATACAGCGGGCGCAGATAAGGGTCTACCTTCTGCTGCAGATCACCGGGCAGAAAGCCCAGCTTTTCACCTGCTTCCACTGCCGGGCGGGTGAGCACGATGCGGGAAACATCCTTGGCTTTAAAAGCCTTTACCGCCATGGCAACGGCCAGATAGGTCTTGCCGGTACCCGCCGGGCCAACGCCAAAGGTGATGGCATTGGTGCGGATGGCATTGAGATATTCCTTCTGGCCCAGTGTTTTGGGCCGGATCGGCCGTCCCTTGACCGTTACGGTAACAAAATCTTCGGTCAGTTCCTTGACCCGCTTTTCTGCTCCGTCGTGCGCCAGACTGATGCAGTAGCGCACGGTCTGGTCTTCCAGCGGTGTATGATTCTCGATCAGAAGCAGCATTCCCTCCACAGCGCGGCTGGCCGCGGCAACATTGGCCGGTTCGCCTGAAAGCCGCAGCTGCGTGCCCCGGCAGACCGCCGTAACAGAAAATTCGTTCTCCAGCAGACGGATGTTCCGGTCGCAGTTGCCAAAAACAGCTGCGGCGACCTCTACACTATCCAGTTCAATATTCTTTTCTGCCATGTGCTCCTCCTGAAAGGATATATTTTAATGCTTCTATTGTACCACCAAAATCTCGAGAAGAAAACTGTGAAAAGTATACAAAATATTTTCATCCGTTCCATCGGTTTTTTCATACGCCAAGGCAGCTGCCCCTGCAAAGCGTCAGCGGCAAAAAAGAAAATGCAGGACAGGAATGCATCCTGTACAAATGATCTTGTCAAGCCCTTTTGTGCCACAACCACAGAGAAAAACAAAGCATATCTTTGGCCAAAAGGCAATAGTAAACTTTTCCCCTGCGTTGCTACAATAGCAAGCGTTGTGCGGCTTGCACCCGGCCGGCCGCTCCGGAATGCTGAAATCAAAGGAGAAGGAACCATGGAACAACTTTTTCTGATGCCCGGTGAAGAACGCTGCGAACGCTTCAAGGATGGCAACGGTATTCCGAGAGTTCACTACTCCTATCGCTCGATGCACGGTGCATTCTTCGACTGCGAGAGCCGCAGTTTGGAGGAAGCCCAGCGCCTGTGTGAGGACTGGCTGGTAGGTCAGGACCGCTGTTACCGCAACTGAAATGAAAAATAGAAACCTCCGCTTCCCTGTCGGTACTGCCGCTGGGAAGCGGAGGTTTTTGCTTTTTACAGGTTTATTTCCACAGTTGAGCGCAGACAAGTTCCAGCACACTGCCCGCGATGCAGCGGGCCTTATCCGAAATGAGAAAACAGTTGGAAAGTTCCTCTTTGCGGGGGTCTATATCGGCCACCTTAAACCGGGCGTTACCGGATAACTGCTGCGCAGAAGTCCGCGCAGAATGCCCGTGATCTGCGTGGTCACAGAAATCATGGCACCATCTGCCGTGCGGATCTGCGCAATGGTCTCACCCGCTTCCACGATATCTCCAATTTTGCGGAGATCCATAAATATACCGGCCGTGCGGCATGGATCACGCGCTCTTTGCCGTAGCCGCCAATGATTCCGGGAATGCCGGTATCAGGGATGGCACTGCCTTCCCGAATGATGCGTCCCAGCCGGTGGCCGCGTTTGGTCTCCACCACCACATCCACATCCTGCCCGGCCGTGAAACCGGGGCCGAGTGCAATGGTCAGGGGTGCCATATCCCGCGTTGTGCCAAGATTCTTTTTGGCAAGGATCGCATCCACAAGGACATCCGGCTTTGCCGGCGCAATGCTTTTTCCTTGCGGGTCTACCAGAACAGGAACGGCATTCTGTTTCCAGATTTCTTCTGCCTGCGCCAGAGTTTCGATCCGTACCGCACGCAGACCTTCAACGGCGGTCTCACCTTCATAAACGGCTTCGCACAGAGAAACCTGCCGCCGGATCGCCGCCGGATGCTCCGCTTCCAGCACCAGCACACGCAGGCCTGCGCTCCACAGCCGATGAATGGTGCCGGTAGCAAGGTCGCCGCCGCCGCGCACAAGGATCAGTGCATCCTTCTTCATTTGATCTCCTCTCCGGGCTGGAGTCGAGTCAATACGATCTCCATAGACCCACCGCAGGCAGCATTGCAGCATCATCATTTTGCCGTCTGCCGAAAAAATGCAGCCGTTGATACGCCGGAGCCGCTCCCGTCAGCATTTCCTGTGCAGCCAGAATGGTGCGGTGCTCCATAATACCGCCGCCCACGCTGCCCACAATAGAGCCGTCTGTGCGAACCAGCATTTTGCGCCGATTTCCCGCGGCGTAGAGCCGTGCCGCGCCGCAATCACGGCAAGCACCGCCTGCTGCCCGGCGGCATCTGTCTGAGCCATGGCTTCCAGAAGGCAGATGAAAAGCCTCCGTCTGCGGCCGCGCATTCTTGATCGATACGATCTGTGCCAGAATGGAAAGTGCGATCTCCTCTGCCGTCTGTGAGCCGATGGAAAGCCCGATGGGGGCGTACAACGCCTCCACTCTTTCGGCATCGATACCGGCTTCCAGAAGTTGACGGCGCACCAGTGCGGCACGCCCGCGGCTGCCCATCATGCCAACATATGCTGCAGGCTTTCTTAATATCACCTTCAGGCAGTCCACATCAAATGCATGTGCCCGGGTGACGACCACAAAATAAGTCTCTGCGCCGTCAGGTACCTGCGCAAGCGCTTTATCAAACGGCAGGCAGAGCACTTTATCGGCTCCGGCCAGCCGCAGCTGCTGTGCATATTCCTCGCGGTCATCCATTGCAAGGACCGTCAGGCCCAGCAGCTTTGCAAGCTGCACAACGGCTGCAGCCACATGTCCACCGCCGCAGACTACCAGCTGCGGCACCGCGCCAAAGCGCTCCGCAAAGATGTCTGTGCCTGCAACAGAGTGAATACCAGCTGCTGTGCAGCCCTGCAGTTCTGTCAGGTGCTGCAGCAGTACGGTGCTGTCTCCCCTCTGCCACACAGGCCTGCCCTCCAGCAAAAGCAGCTGGCTCCCCGCGGCATCGCCTCTAACTGGGCCACCATCGTCCAGCCGCCCGCAGAACGGGCTTTTTGCAGCATTGTATAAAGCGGCATTTTACCCATGCGTCATTCTCCTGTTTTATCTTTATTACTGTTCTACTGCTGCGGCCTGATCGTAACGTGCCGGGTCCAGCCGGTTCTGCCACTGCTCAAATTCTTCCGGCAGCATCCGCCAGGCAAGGCCGCAGCCTGCGGAGATCTCGCGCGGCAGTGGGATGAGCCTGCCCGGAACCTTCTCCGCAAGGCACTGCTTTTCCCATTCCATGGCATCCAGCGTTGTGCGGAATGAAAGAACAATATAAGTTTTTTTGATGCGCATATCAGATCTCCTGTGCAAGCTCCTGAACAGCGGCTGCGGTCTGAAGCACTTCGGCTTCCGTATTGAAATGCGAAAAGCTGAACCGTAACCACGCCCTGTTCCACCGTGCCCAGCGCTTTATGCATCAGCGGTGCACAGTGCGCACCGGCACGCACACAGATGCTGTAGTCCTCCCACAGAATATCTGCAATGCGGGCTGAATCTTCGTCTCCAATGTTGAGCGAGATAATGGGAGCGTGCAGCGCCATTTCCGGGTCGCCGTAGATCTTCACGTTCGGCAGATCTCGAATGTTTTTATAAAAGAGCGCCGCCAGTGCAGTTTCTTTTGCACACAGCGTTTCCACACCCTGAGCCAGAATCCATTCCACACCGGCACACAGGCCCGCCAGACCCGGAACATTGAGCGTCCCGGCTTCCAGAGCGGTGGGCATCTGTGCGGGATGCTGTTCATCAAAGCTGTGTACGCCGCTGCCTCCCACTACCAATGGCTGGATGGAAAGCCCCGGGCGTACATACAAGCCGCCTGTTCCCTGCGGGCCAAGCAGCGCCTTATGCCCGGTGAAGCATAGCACATCAATGCCCAGTGCCTGTACGTCAATGGGCTGTGAACCCGCCGTCTGGGCCGCATCCACGATCAGCAGCAGGCTGTGCCGGTGCGCAAAACCCGCTGCTTTTGCAAGATCCGTTCCGTTGCCGGTCACATTGGAAGCACCTGTTACGACCAGCGCTTTTGTATTGGGCTGAACCAGCTTATCCCAGTCATCATATTGCAGCCGTCCGCGCTCATCCACGCCCGCAAAACTGAACTGCAAGCCCTGTTCCCGCAGCCGGTAGAGCGGCCGCAGAACAGAGTTATGCTCACATACCGTTGTGATGATATGATCGCTCGGTGCAAAAAGCCCACCCAATGCAATGTTCAAGGCCTCCGTTGCATTTGCCGCAAAAGCAATACAGGACGGGTCTGGTGCGTGGAGGAGCTTTGCCATTGCGCACCGCGCAGCATAAACAAGACGGCTTGCGTGCAGCGTTGGCTCATGGGCACCCCGTCCCGGATTGCCTGCCGTGCGCATTGCGTCCAGCACAGCCTGCTCTACCTGCGGCGGCTTGCGCAGGGTCGTGGCAGCGTTATCCAGATAGATCACGGTTTCACCACGTTGCCTGCCTGCGTCAGCTTTTTCCACGATGGTGTACATGTTGGTCACACTGCCAACAGCAAGCTTTTCGGTCAGGCCATAGAAATTCAGGCAGGTGCCGCAGGTCATGATCTCCACGCCCTGTGCTTCCAGTGCCTTCAGGTCATCCAGCATGGGCGAACCCTCACAGGTCAGGGACGCGCCGCCGTTATAGAACAGCACTGTTTTTGGCAGCTGATCCTGCTGGGTAAGTGCGAACACAAAGGCCTTGAGCAGGGACTTGCCAAGGTCATCTGCGCCAATGCCCATTTTATCAGAGCTGATGGCAACCACCGTGTCCGTGCGGGTGTCCGGTGCACAGGCCGGTGCTTCTTCAGTGGGTGTTTCGGACGCTTCGCCGACCGTGAACAGCACGCGGTATTCCCGCTCGGCCAGCTTTTCGGCGCTGTACTGATAACCTTTCTGCTGGGCCATTTTGGTAAGGTTCTGCACGGCGATCTCATTATCCACCAGCACTTCCACCTCACCGGCACCCTTCAGTTCAGAGATCGCCTTTTTGGCTTTTACAACGGGCAGCGGGCATGTGTCACCACGGGCATCAACTTTCAGCATCATAATTGTAGGTCTCCATCAGTATTTTACAGTGATTTCCTGTTCGGTTTTGGGTATGATCTCACCCACGATCTTTGCGGGCAGGCCAGCGGCCTGCAGCTCTGCTTCCAGCGCATTTGCTTCTTCTGGCAACACGGCCAGCAATAGTCCGCCGGAAGTCTGTGGGTCAAACAGCACCTCTTCCATTGCAAACGGCACATTTTCAAAAGTGACATATGGGCCGGTATGGTTGCGGTTGCGCTGTCCGGCAGCAGTATACAAAAATCATCTGCCGCTTTTTCGGCTCCCGGTAGAACCGGCACCATCCGTGCATCAATGATACAGGAAAGCTTTCCGCCCATCATCTCGTGCAGATGGCCCAGAAAACTGAAACCGGTCACATCGGTTGCCGCGTGGACCGTATACTTTCGGCTGATCTCGGCAGCGTTTTTGTTCAGCGTTGTCATGGACGCAATGGCACCGGCCATATCTTCCGATGCCGCTTCGCCCACACGGTTTGCCGTGCAGATCAGGCCCACGCCCAGAGCTTTTGTTAAAATCAGCTTGTCGCCGGGCCTGCCGGAATCATTTCGTATACATTTTTTTCGGGTCCACAAGGCCAGTCACCGAAAGTCCGTATTTCACACCTGTATCGGCAATGGAATGCCCGCCTGCAAGGCTTCCGCCCGCTTCGGCCACCTTCTTGGCTCCGCCGCGCAGAATCTCGCCCAGAATGTTCAGATCCATGCTCTCCGGGAAGCAGACAAGGTTCAGTGCAGTCTTCACCTCGCCACCCATGGCATAGACATCGCTCAGGGCGTGGCCGCTGCGATCTGGCCGAAGGTATAGGGGTCATCCACCATCGGCGGGAAAAAATCCACTGTCTGTACCAGCGCGATATCATCTGTTATGCGGTATACAGCCGCATCATCCCGGCTGTCGTACCCGACCAGAAGGCTCGGGTCTCTTGCACCGCGCGGCAGCTTTTCCAGAATACGGCTCAGCGCTCCGGCTCCCAGCTTTGCGGTACATCCGCCGCCGGTGCAGAACACGATCTTGCCTTCTTTGCTCATGCACGTTCTCCTTTCTCGAAATGAGACGTAGCGCAGGAAATCCGATAAATTTTTTTCAGAATATCAGCCACCTGCCGGGCCAGAGCAGCCTGCTCTTTTGTATCGACCTGATTGAGTACAACATAAAAGCTGCGATCCCCTACAGCCTTCCTTCCACCGGCTTCACTTGCAAGCAGATTTGCCAGAAGTTCCGGTGTCAACTGCGCATCCTGCGGAACACAAAGCAGCTCTGCGGCAAGCTCTGCCCGGAAACAGACCTCCCGGAGCGGATGCCTCAACGCAGAAAGCCCTGCTACGGCCAGAACCGTATCGCACTGCGGTAAAAGCACCGGCTCGTGCGCAGCGGGTGCCTTGCAGGGCATCCGTTTTGCGCCGTCCGCTTCAATGAGCACGATATCTGCAAGGGTCATCCAGCGCTCCAGCTGTGCCTGCGGCGGGGCCGTCAATTTGCCGCCGTGTGCAGCGGTTCCGGCCACGGCATAACTGCCGCACTTCCACAGGCGGAAAAGCTCTGCATCCGTCTGTGCCCAGACCCCGCCGGGCGGCTGCATAATATGGGTGGTGGTAGCGGCCAATACCCGCCAGCCTTGCGGGCGCAGTGCGCAGCCAGATTGTACATCAGTGTGGTCTTTCCGCCGCCGCCCACCAGAGAAATAACATGTCCCTTCTCCGCAAGAAACGGAAAAATTTTTTTTTCGTCGATCATTTCTGCTTTTCTGCAACTGCCATGGCGATTTTTCCGGTGTGATGGGCAGCTCATAGAACCGGGTACCGATAGCGTTATAGATGGCATCGGAAATGGCAGGCAGCGGTGTGTTGATGACCACCTCACCAATGGACTTTGCGCCAAAGGGTCCGTTGGGTTCATAGCTGCTCTCGAATTCAACCTTGATCTTGCCCACATCGGTGCGGGCCGGAATTTTGTACTGGAACAGAGAATTCTCTTCCGGGTAGCCATTTTTTATCGTAGGTGATGTTTTCGGTCAGAGTCATGCCGATGCCCTGCAGCAGACCGCCCTCAGTCTGCACACGGGTCAGGTTCGGGTTGATGGGCGTGCCGCAGTCCACACAGGCATCAAACTCCAGCAGCTTTACCTCGCCGGTCTCAGTATCCACTTCCACCTCAGCAGCACCAACCATGAACGGCGGCGGCGACAAAGGCGAAGTATGCGTTTCGGTGGCTTCCAGCGGAACCATATGGCCGAACTGAGAAGCATACGCGATCTCGCTCAGAGACTTTTTCTGTGTGGGATCTTTGCTCTTGAAAACATCTTTTCCATCAAATTCCACCTCGTCCTCGGTGCATTCCAGCAGCTCTGCGCCCAGCTTGCAGATCTGGCCGCGCAGCTTCATGGCACACTTTTCGGTGGCCTTTCCGGTAACGTAAGTGGTACTGGACGCATAGGAGCCGGAGTCATAGGGCGAGGTATCCGTATCAGCTCCGAAGACCGTGATATTGTCCAGCGGGCAGTCCAGCACTTCGGCGGCGATCTGCGCCAGTGTAGTGTCACAGCCGGTGCCCATGTCGGCCGCACCGATCATCAGGGTGTAGAAGCCGTCGTCATTCAGTTTCAGGGTGGCACTGCCCACATCCATGCCGGAAATGCCGGAGCCCTGCATCGCCATGCCCATACCGACAGCGCGCACCTTGCTGTTGCCCATATCACGGGCAGGGTATTTGTGCTCCCAGTCGATCATATCCCGCACCTTGACAAGGCAGCGGTCCAGCGCGCAGCTGGTGTTGACAGCCCCATAGTAGGCGGGCATCACATCGCCCTCCTGTACGGTGTTTTTCAGCCGCAGCTCAAAGGGGTCCATATTCAGCTTATGAGCCAGTTCATTGACAGCAGATTCTACGGCAAACAGTCCCTGCGTTGCGCCGTAACCGCGGTAAGCACCGGCAGACATGTGGTTCGTATACACCACATCACTGATAAAGCGGAAGGCTTCTGCCTTGCCGTACAGCGGGATGGACTTGTGACCGGAAAGGCCCACGGTCGTAGGGCCATGCTCACCGTAAGCACCGGTATTGGAAAGGGTGTACAGATCAATGCCCTTCACAACGCCGTCCTTCGTGGCACCCAGCCGCACATGGATCTCCATTTCGTGACGCGGCGAGGATGCGATCTGGCTTTCCACACGACTGAAAATGATCTTGGAGGGCTTTTTGGTCTTCCAAGTCACAAAAGCCGGATATACCTCACTGACCGCCGTCTGCTTGGCACCAAATCCGCCGCCGATGCGGGGCTTTGCCACGCGCACCATGGATTTGGGAATATGCAGTGCGTTCGCAATATTGCGCCGTGCATGGAACACGATCTGCGTGGAGCTGAGCACATTCAGCCGCCCATAGGTATCAATGGAGCAGTAGGTGCGGAAGGTCTCCATCATGGCCTGCTGGCAGGCTTGGTGTGGTAAATGTGGTCAATGACTACATCGCTGGCCGCAAGCACTGCGTCGATGTCACCGGCTCCGCATTCATCATGGGCGCAGAGGTTGCGTTTGTTGTCGGCTCCCACCGGGCACAGACTGGCCCAGTTGTCCTCCGGATGCACCAGAATTGGGTTGTCCTTGGCAGTGTGATAGTCCAGCACTGCTTCCAAACCTCATATTCCACCTTGATGAGCTTGAGAGCCTTATCCACGCACTTTTTCGTCTTTACCGGCCACAATGGCCACCACATCGCCCACAAAGCGCACATGGCGGTCAATGAGCAGGCGGTCACGCGGACTGGCTTCCGGATAGGTCTGGCCAGCCTGCGTGTAGCGCGGCGCATCCTGCGGCACATCCTCCCATGTAAAGATTGCCTCGATGCCGGGCACCTTTTTTGCTACAGCCGTATTGATAGTTTTGACGATGGCATTTGCGTGCGGAGAGCGCAGCAGCTTTACGATCAGGCAGTCCTGCGGGATCACATCGTCCATATAGACGGGCTGGCCGGTGACCAGCTGCATGGCATCCTTTTTACGGAAAGGCTTGTTGATGGTACTCATTCTGCGGCCTCCTTCTGCTTTTTCCATGCCAGAAAGTTCATGATGCCGCGCAGCTGGCCCTCATAGCCAGAGCAGCGGCAGAGGTTGCCGGAGAGATATTCCTTCACTTCTTCCTCACTGGGGTACGGATTCTCGCGGAAGAGGGCCAGCGCGTTCATGATAAAGCCCGGGTTGCAGAAGCCGCACTGCTCTGCACCCTGATCCGCGATAAAGCCGCCGAACTCCGCGGCTTCTTCCTGCAGGCCTTCCAGTGTGGTAATGCTGTGGCCGCTGGCACGCGCTGCCAGTACCGAACAGGACAGCACCGGTTTCTCGTCCAGAAACACCGTGCACAGACCACAGTTGGAGGTCTCACAGCCGCGCTTGACGCTCTTGCAGCCGTGGGCACGTACAAAATCGATCAGCAGCATATCTGCAGCCACATCCTCTGTGACCTTGATGCCGTTCAATGTAAGAGTGATCTGCATTTAATTTTCCTCCTGTGCCGTGCGTGCTTCCAGTTCCAGAACAGCACGCTTTGTCAGAACGCCTGCCAGATGGCGGCGGTACTCGGCATTGCCGCGCATATTGGAGCCAGTGACAATTTTTTTGCTTTACTTCATCGGCAAAGTTCTGCGCCAGTTCCTGCGCAGAAACACCCGCCTTTGCCGGCAGCTCAAACAGCACAGCCTTGAGCGGCCGCGCACCGATCGCAATGCGATAGCTGCCGTTTTCCAGACGGGCGGCAGCGCAGGTAAGCACCGGGATATCAGTCTGGCTGTTGCGCACGGACTGATAGAAAATTCTGCTTCTTCCTTTTTAACGATCAGCCGCACAAGGATGTCCCGATCATAAGGGCGCTCAGCATACTCCTGCAGGGATATGATCCCACCCTTGTACAACTCTACCGAACAGTCCATGGCCATAAACAGCGTGAGCACATCGGAAAAGCCGAACCGGCTGTAGATGCTGCCGCCCACAGTTGCCAGATTGCGCAGCTGCACGCCCACGATATGCCGCAGTGCTTCCTTTACTGCGCCATGGGTATACGCAGCAAGACCGGCGTGCTCTTCCAGCTGGCGCAGTGTAACCATGGCACCAATGGAAAAGCTGTCCTCGGTCTCCTCTATGGTGTCCAGTCCCAGACCGGACAGGTCGATGGCTGTACCGACATTGATGTTCTCCATTTTGAGCCAGATCATGCCGCCCAGCACACGGTTGGCCTTTTTCTGGTTCAGCTGCCACGCTTCTTCCAGACTTTCGGCCTGCTTATATTCTCGGATCGTCATCATAGATGCAGGTTCCTCTCTCTTTTTTTCTCTTTTCTTTTATTTTAACACAGATTTCGATATAATACTATTGTGAATTCGTTTCAGAAAGAGTGGTACTATATGAAAGAACTTCTTCCGGTGGGCTGTGTCATCATGCATCCGGTCTGAGCCAGCGCTTCGGCTCCAACAAACTCCTTGCGCCGTTCTGCGGGGAACCGATGCTATGCCGCGCATTTGCAGCGACCGATACTCCAAAGCTTTCGGCCCGCATCGTGGTGACACGTTCGGACGAAGTTGCGCAGCTTTGCCGCTCCCGCAATGTTCCGGTGCTGCTGCACGATCTGCCTGGTCGAAACGATACGGTGCGGCTGGGTCTTTCTGCGCTGCTGGAACAGGTTCCGGAGCTTTTTGGCTGCATGTTCCTGCCGGGAGACCAGCCGCTTTTGTGCCGCGAGACAGTGGAAGCCATGGCAGGCATCTCCGGGTGGGATCAAAGAACTCGGCTGGAACGACAAAAAGAAACAGAACGGGAGATCTTCCGTCTGGGATTCCGGACCCGTAACGACCCGTCTCCCCTTACTGGAAGTCCCGTTCTGTTTGAAAAAGGACTTTTTCAGGAACTGCTCACCTTGCCGCAGGGCATGGGCGGAAGTGTTCTGCTTCGGAAATATCCCGCGCATGTTCACACCGTTTACATTGCGGATCGGAATGAATTGGCCGACGCCGACACGCCCGAAGCACTTGCGCAATTGGAAGCGCTGGCCCGGCAAAAGCTTGAGCTTTATACTGCCTTGTCATCCTTCGGCAGCAGCACATTCAGCAGGATCGCCACAAACGCAGCCGGAACGATGCCGGACTCGCCGCAGATCAGCTGTAAAGCGTGCGGAGCCTGTGCCAGAATACCGCTGTTGGCACCCATGCCGTAGCCAACACCCAGAGCCACCGAGACGATGGTAAGCTGACGCGGGGTCATCTTTTCCTTGGTGATGAGCTGGATGCCGCTGACCACGATGGAAGAGAACATCATAACGGCAGCACCGCCCAGAACGGCCTGCGGCATAATGGAGATCAGTGCGCCGAGCTTGGGGATCAGGCCGCACAGGATCAGGAAGATGCACCGGAGGCCAGAGCCATGCGGTTGACCACTTTGGTCATGGCCACCAGCACCCACGTTCTGGCTGAAGGAAGTGTTGGGCAGTACACCGAACAGAGCCGCAAAGGAGGAGCCCAGACCGTCACAGATCACACCGCCGGACAGCTCTTTATCGGTGGGCTCACGATTCATGCCGCCCTCCATGACACCGGAGATATCACCCACGGTCTCAACAGCGGTAACAACGAACATGATCATCACCGGCATAATAGCGCGCATATCAAACACGATCTTGACCGGCATTAGCTTGGGAATGGCAAACCAAGAGGCCTGTGCCACCTTATTCCAGTTGAGCACCCATGCTTGGTAAACTCTACACCATCGGCAGTGACACCGGTGGTGGGCAGCACCAGACCCATGACAAAGGCCGCAACGTAACCGGCCAGAATGCCGATCAGAATCGCGGAAGAGCTGAGGAAGCCCGTGGTCCAGTGCTTGAAGATCAGAATGACCACCAATACGAACAGGGCCAGCAGCAGATTTTCCATGGAGCCGAAGTCTTTTGCGCTGTTGCCGCCGCCAAAGGAATTGATACCCACCGAGATCAGCGAAAGACCGATGGAAAGCACAACCGTACCGGTGACGACCGGCGGGAAAAACTTGCGCAGGGGCTTGAGGAAGAAGCCCAGCACGCTTTCAAAGATGCCGCCGATGATGGATGCACCCATAATGGCACCATAGGCCAGCACACCGCCGCCCATGCTGCCGACAACACTGTTGAACACGCCGATAAAACCGGAACTGGTGCCCATGATGATGGGCACGCTACCGCCCACGGGGCCGATGGTGAACAGCTGCACCAGTGTGACCACACCGGCCACGAACATGGCACTCTGCAGCAGCGTGACCTGCAGATCTGCGAACTCACCACCCGCAATGCCGCAGGCACTGGTGATGATCAGCAGCGGGGTCAGGTTGCCCACAAACATGGCGCAGACATGCTGCAGACCCAGCGGGATCGCCTGTTTCAGGGACATTTTTTGCGTCGAACTGATACGCCGACTCTTCGAGCTTGACTTCCTTCAAATGTTCCACTCTCCTCAAATCTTGACAAAAATCATTCTTTTCGACTGCTTTACCAAAAAAAGCGGATTTATTATAGCAAAACTGCGTATCCTTGTAAATTTAAGTATGACTTTTTTCGTGAACGGCTGTTTCCCGCTGAGAAACAACAAAAAGCAGGGCGCTTTGTGCGTTTTTTCCGCTTTGGTCGGAAGAATTTCGCGCAGAACTCCTGCTTTTTTGTTTTGTTTAT
>ENA-OQAX01000004-OQAX01000004.1-human-gut-metagenome-genome-assembly--contig:-NODE-4-length-44178-cov-3.014915_pt1 | contig 44178 bp, 63 predicted proteins | sample MGYA00242741_ERZ504539 | MGnify/ENA primary metagenome ERZ504539 (study PRJEB26092, sample SAMD00036277) | human gut metagenome | host: Homo sapiens | study: EMG produced TPA metagenomics assembly of the... | reverse complement strand
CTGAGAGACCATAAGAAGTTGCCCAACCTGTGCACCACCATCAATGATGTAAACATCAAAAACCGGAAAGTACGGATACGGCACATATGGCAAATACGGCTATGGTAGAACCTATGGCTACGGTTACGGATACGATGAAAAAAGTAAATAAATAATACTTCATTTTTTAGTTACATAATAGACAACTAGAAATCCCTTCCCCAAAATGTTAATTATTTAACACAAAGGGAAGGGATTTTCATTTATCTACGGATAAATCATATAAATATTTTACTCATACAATTTACTTGTCACCTCAAAACAGGGACATTCCTTCACCCACTCTTCGGGGCTGATGCGTCCGTCTCCGTTGCGGTCGGGACTCAAATCCCGGTGTCCGCACACCCGGCAGCCGGGGTAATCCATCAACAACGTTCGGATAAGCACCCTCAAAGAGTGTTTCTGCCATTCGGTACGCGTATCTGCGGGACGATAACGGACATCCAGTCCGCCTTCATAACAAATACCGATGCTGTGCGCATTGTAGCCCAGCGCATGTGCTCCCGGCTTCTCTAGGGGGCGCGTATTCTTAATATCCCCATTCTTGCGGATATAGAATGATAACCCGCCCCATTGAATCCGCGATGCCGATGACACACCTCCAAGTCGTTTTCAGTAAAGTCCCTGTCCGCACGTGTGGCGGAACAGTGGACTACAATCAGGTTAATCTCTCTCATTCTTTCTTCTCTTGGCTCTGAGGAGCAGCATGATGCACTCCAGAATCTTAATAATCAAGTTTTTCATATTTCCTCCTTTTTTGAAAAGGCAACAATCTTTTCTCTATTATATCATTTTTCAATATGCTGTAAAGGATTCCCATTTCCACAAAAAAAGAAGCCTGCCATCGGGCACATTGTCCAATAGCAGGCTTCCATAATGCGGGGATCAGTGGCCGCAGCTCTCGCAGTGGTCGCAGTCCTCTTCGAGCTTACCCACGATGGGTTCCGGATCGATGCCCTGACGGCGGTAGTAGTCGGACAGAGCAGCCTTGACGGCCTGCTCGGCCAGAACAGAGCAGTGCACCTTGATGGGAGGCAGACCTTCCAAAGCTTCCACAACGGCCTTGTTGGTCAGCTTGAGAGCCTCGTCGATGGTCTTGCCCTTGATGAGGTCGGTGGCCATGCTGCTGGTGGCGATGGCGGCACCGCAGCCGAAGGTGAGGAACTTGACATCCACGATCACGTTGTTCTCGATCTTCAGGTACATGCGCATGATATCGCCGCACTTGGGGTTGCCCACTTCGCCCACGCCGTTTGCGTCGGGGATCTCACCCACATTGTGCGGATTTGCAAAATGCTCCATGACCTTTGCGCTATACATGCTTGCCATAATTACTGCTCTCCCTTCAGGCTGAACTGGCGGGCCGTGTTCTGGCCCTGCAGCCACATACAACTCATAGCACGGCGGCGGGGGATCACTTCCTCCAGCACGTCGCACAGATATTTTGCTTCTTCCATGGTGTTCTGCGGGCCAAAGGTGAACCGCATGGAGCCGTGGCCGATCTCCTCAGGCACGCCGATGCTCAGCAGGACGTGGCTGGGGTCCAGACTGTCGGAGTTGCAGGCAGAGCCGGTGGAGGCGCAGATGCCGTGCATATCCAGATCCAGCAGGATGGTCTCGCCTTCCAGACCCGGGAAGCTGATGTTCACATTGTTAGGCAGACGGGGGCTGCGGCCGCCGTTCAGGCGGGCTTCCGGGATGTTCTTGAGGACGCGGTCGATGACATAATCGCGCAGCTCGCTCTCGTGGGCCATGCGCTCATCCAGATGCGCCGTGGCGATCTCCAGTGCCTTGCCCATGGCAGCAATGCCGGCCACGTTCTCGGTGCCTGCACGGTGGCGGGCCTCCTGACTGCCGCCATCGATCAGGTTCTGGGGCCATACGCCCTTGCGGCAATACAGGGCACCCATGCCCTTGGGGCCGTTGAACTTGTGGGCGCTCATGGACAGCATATCCACGCCCAGCTCCTTCACATCCACGGGGATGGCACCCACAGCCTGCACCGCGTCGGTGTGCATCCACACACCGTGCTTGTGAGCGACCTCGGCGATCTCCTTGATGGGCTGGATGGTGCCGATCTCGTTGTTGGCCATCATGATGCTGACCAGCGCGGTATCGGGACGGATGGCAGCTTCCACGTCCTCGGGACGGATGTAGCCCTCGGCGGTGGGCTTGATATAGGTCACTTCAAAGCCCATGCGCTCCAGTGCAGCCATGCTGTGCATGATGGCATGATGCTCAAAAGCGCTGGTGATGAGGTGCTTTTTGTTCTGGCGTGCCTTGGTGAAGGCGGTGCCCTTTACGGCCCAGTTGTCGGCCTCGGAGCCGCAACTGGTAAAGAAGAGCTCAGCCGGACTTGCATTGATGGCCTTTGCCACCTGCGCACGACCGGTGTCCACGAATTCCTTAGCCTCATAGCCCACACTGTAATGGCTGCTGGGGTTGCCGCAGGCACCGCTCAGGGCTTTGACCATCATTTCCAGTGCCTCGGGAGCACAGGGAGTGGTGGCAGCATTATCCAGATAAACCACTTTTTCCATGTTTTCCATAGGAATGATCCTTTCTTATTGAACGCGTCTGCAGGAGCCTTGCATGCCCTGTGCAGATGCGGAATCCTTTCAACGGATAAGTTATACCATATCATTCCCTAGTATGTCAATATGAATACTGGATTTTCGTGATTCAGTCACCTTTTTTGCCCTTTCCGGTCAGTTTTCCCAGTACCACCTTCCACTTGGGGTAGCCCCAGCGCTTATCCTCGGCAAAATCGTCCGCCAGCTTCCACGGAAAATTGCCGCCGTCGAAGTAAAGATTGCCCGTCTCGTCCACGCGGTCCAGCTTTTTGGGCAGATACGCCTCATCGTAGTAGCTCTTGCGGCGGTCGGGCAGCACCCAGTGCAGGGTGCCGTCCTCGTCCATGCCGGATGCCCATACGCCGAACACGAAGGTTGCGGCTTCGCCGTAGCAGTGCTGCTCAAAGCGGATGGCACCATCGTAATAGAACTTGATGACCTCCAGCGTGCCGGATTCCTTTTGCCGTCGCGGCCCAAGGTGGGGCGGTAGTCCTGCTGGTAGCGGCAGCCGCAGTGACTGCCGGCAAAATCTTTTGCGTGGAACGACATGGAGTTATCCTTCTTTCTTTTTAAAAATGCCCTTCAAAGTCGCCCTCGATCTCATAGGGCCAGCTCAGGATGCCGCCCAGATCGTACAGGCGGGTGTAGCCAAGGCTTTCCAGCTTGCGCACGGCATCGGCACTGCGGCGGCCGGTGCGGCAGTAGACCAGCCATACAGCGTTCTTATCCGGCAGCACCTCAGCCGCACGGCTCAGCACCTGACCCAGCGGCAGCAGCTTTGCGCCGGGGATGTGGCCCACGGCAAACTCGTCCGGCTCCCGAACATCTACAGCAGCCGCCTCGTGTGCATCCAGCAGACGGATGGCATCGGCAGCCGTGATCTTCTCACTCATACTCTCACTCCTTATAATATTCTCTTATCCATCCTATGATAACAGACCTTTTTTTGTTTGCACAAGAGGATACCTTTGCAAAATCCGAGCAACGTGCTATACTATAGGAAGCAATAAGGAGAGGATCGCCATGAAATTTTCGACCAAAAGCCGTTATGCCCTGCGCCTGATGGCCGAGCTGGCACGTTATGCGCCGGGCACCACCGTGAGCCTTAAGGAGATCAGTGAGCGGCAGAACCTGAGCCTGAAATATTTGGAGCAGATCGTGACCCCGCTGGCCCGTGTGGGCCTTGTAAAAGCGAGCGCGGCAGTCAGGGCGGCTACCGCCTGACCAAAGCCCCTGCCGACTACACCGCCGGCGAGATCCTGCGCGCCATTGAGGGCAGCGTGGCACCCATTCCCTGCCTTGGCAGCGAGACCAACGAGTGCCCCATGTGGGAGCAGTGCTTCACCCTGCCCTTCTGGACCGGCCTTGATGAGGTGATCAACCAGTATATCGACAGCGTAACGCTGGAACAGCTTTCCAGCCAGCTGCCTGCATCCGATAAAAAAAGAAGGCTGTTGCAGCTGCGGCACGAAAAATGCCTGAATCTTGAAAGAAATGCTTGACATTCGCCTTTGCATCGGCTATAATAACAAAGCATTCAGCGAATGCCTATAGGGGTATAGCTCAGCTGGTAGAGCAGCGGTCTCCAAAACCGCGTGCCGTGAGTTCGAAACTTACTACCCCTGCCATAAACGCACAGGTTCTTCGGAGCCTGTGCGTTTTGTTTTTGTACTCAAAGCAATCCGCACTCCGTCAGCCTGCTTTTGCAGTCATACAACAAAAAAACACCCCGAAGTCCTAAGGCTTCGAGGTGTCTGCTGTGGAGCTGCTATCCAGATTCGAACTGGAGACCTCATCCTTACCAAGGATGCGCTCTACCAACTGAGCTATAGCAGCAAATGGCGACCCGGATCGGGCTCGAACCGACGACCCCCAGCGTGACAGGCTGGTGCTCTAACCAACTGAGCTACCGGGCCATGATCGCTCAAGTTTCGCGCGGCGCTTACCGCCGGAACGTGCTTTATTATATCGAAAAAGCGTCCGCTTGTCAAGCATGAATTTACGAAAAAACGCAAAAAAGCCTGAAAGAGCCGTTCAAAGCCCGCTCTGCCCTGTTCCGGACCCGCACAGCAGAAACGATCTACAAAAAGAAAAACGCCCCGAAATCTTTCGACTTCAGGGCATCTGAGCTGGAGCTGCTATCCAGATTCGAACTGGAGACCTCATCCTTACCAAGGATGCGCTCTACCAACTGAGCTATAGCAGCGCAATCACAGCTCAATTATAATACCACAGTTTCCACCGTTTGGCAAGAGGTTTTTGCAAAAAAAATCTGGATTTTTGACAAAAAAGTCGTTTTTTTACGAAAAGAACTCCCCCCAGTCTGCTTACGCAGACAGCCCCCCTCGGAGATGGGGCCTTTTGGCAGTACGGACAACTTTCCGGTTTTGCCAAGGGCTCCCTCTCTGAGGGAGCTGGCATCGCGCAGCGATGACTGAAGGAGTCTTACTTTATCACTCGATCAGACCGTTCAGCAGGGACAGGCACTTGCGGCTGTGCAGCTTGCGGATCGCCTTTGCCTCGATCTGGCGCACACGCTCACGGGTAACGCCAAAGTCACGGCCAACCTCTTCCAGCGTACGGGGACGGCCATCGTCCAGACCAAAGCGCAGGCGGATGACCTTCTCTTCACGAGGGGTCAGGCTCTTGAGAGCCAGATTGATCTGCTGTGCCACCATGCGCGGTCTGCGGCTTGCCGGGGCTTGCGGGCGTTTTCGTCTGCGACGAAATCGCCCAGAGAGGAATCCTCTTCCTCACCCACGGGGCTTTCCAGACTTGCCGGCTCCTGTGCCATGCGCTGGATCTCGCGCACACGCTCCACGCTCATATCCATGGCCTTTGCCAACTCTTCCGGGGTCGGCTCGTGGCCGTTCTGGTACACCAGCTGGTTGGTGGCCTGACGCATCCGGTTGATGGTCTCCACCATGTGCACCGGAATGCGGATGGTACGGGCCTGATCCGCAATGGCACGGGTGATGGCCTGACGGATCCACCAGGTTGCATAGGTGGAGAAGCGGAAGCCGCGGTCGCAGTCGAACTTCTCGGCAGCCTTGATCAGGCCGATGTTGCCCTCCTGGATCAGATCCAGGAATGCCAGATTGTGGCCCACATGCTTTTTGGCAATGGACACCACCAGACGCAGGTTCGCTTCGCTCAGGCTGCGGCGGGCGTCAGGCCATCGCGGCGGGTCTTGAGCAGCTCAGCGCGCTTTTCGTCGCTCAGGGGGCCGTTCTCCACAGCCTCCATAGCTTCCTCTTCGGCAGCCTTTTCCTCGGCATCCTCGCTGGGCTTCTCGTTGCCCTCCTCGTCCAGATCTTCGGTATAGCTGCGGCTGTTCTCATCCTCTTCAAACGAGAAACGGGCGCTGTTCTTTTTTGATGTACTCCGGCCCGCCGTACTTCTGGCGGTCGGCCTGCAGGATGTGCGCCGCCTCGGCACCGGCATGGATGCGGCGGCTCAGCTCCACCTCCTGCTCCGCGCTCAGCAGCGGGATCTGGCCGATCTGCTTGAGGTAGTTCTTAACGGGGTCGTCCAGCAGTTCGTCCATGGCAGCCTTCAGGTCTGCAGGGTTCTCCTCGCTCTGCTCTTCCTCGTCCTCGCTGATGCCCATATCATCGTTGTTGTTCTCGGCATTCTCGACCTCGGCCATGATGCTGTCCACATCCAGCGTAGGCTCTGCATCCTCTTCCAGAACCTTGATGCCGCGTTCTTCCAGAAGGGTGTAGAGCGTTTCCTCATCCATTCTGCACTGTGCAGCCAGCGCCTTGGCCTCCTTGGCCGAAATGGTGCCTTCGCCTTTCGTCAACAGTTCCTTTAAAGTCATGCCCATTTTGCTCTCTCCTTCTTGCTCCGGGGATGCTCCCGCCGGGGGAAATCCTGTAATAAAGTGTTCCTGCGCATCAGATCACAAGTCCTCCGTTCACGCCGAACACCTGACCGGTGATGTAGCCCGCACCCTCGCCGGCAAGGAACACCAGCAGCTGCGCCACTTCGTCTGCGCTGCCAAGACGGCCCACAGGGGTCTCTTCGGCCAGCGCGGCCTTATCCTCGGCGGTGAATGCTGCCATCATATCGGTATCAATGACCCCGGGCGCAACACAGTTCACTGTGATGCCGCTTGGGCCTTCTTCTTTGGCCAAAGCCTTGGTCAGGCCGATCAGGCCTGCCTTTGCTGCAGAGTAATGCACCTCGCAGCTGCCGCCGGTCTGGCCCCACATGCTGCTCACGGTCAGGATGCGTCCGGCCTTGCGGCGGATCATACCCGGCAGCGCCAGCTGACACAGGTGGAACGCACCGGTCAGGTTCACGTCCAGCATATGCTGCCACTCTTCCGGGGTGATGTCGGTGAACAGCTTCTGCTGGGCGATGCCCGCATTGCTCACCAGCACATCCACACGGCCCAGTGCCTGTTCTGCGGTGCGGAACGCAAGCTCGCAGCTGGCGCGGGACGCCACATCGCACTGCACGGCGGTGATGCCGGGCAGCTGTTTTTCCAGCTCTGCAGCGGCTTTGGCATTGCTGTGGTACAGCACCGCTACGCGGTAGCCCGCCGCATAGAACGCCCGGGCCGCAGCGGCACCAATGCCGCGGTCGCCGCCGGAGATCAGCACACAGCGGCCATTGGCTGCTGCCTGCACGGTAGGTGCCGGTGTTTTCTCCGGCTCTTCCTGCACAGGCTCCGGCATTTCCGGCTGCGGCGCAGGCTGGGGCTTTTCCAGCACCATCACCCGGGTGGGTTCGTCCACCACGGGTGATGCCGCCTTTGGCTTTGGCGGTACGGGCGGCTCCTGTGCAGCCTGTTCCGGCTGCGGCTCCTCACCCGACAGATTGAACGTCAGTTCAAATTCATCTTCGTACAAGAGTATAGTCCTCCTGTCGTGATCTCTGCACTGCAAAGGTATGCCGTGCAGGAGATGTCTGTGCGGCCCATCGCCGTCCGTTCAGCGTCCATTTCTTATCCGGTCAAAGTCCGGTGCTCGGCGCGGCAGACAGCTGCATAAGATGGGTTTCGACAAAACACCATTAAATAATATAGCACAATTTGCCGAAAAAAGAAAGTGGAAGCCGCCTACTTTTTCACGCAGCTTCCACTTTTTTACGGTTTCTTCATATTCCATGCCGGTCATACAGGCGGTTTCCACTTCGGCCGGGCCGCAAGCCGTGCCCGCAGATCCTTGAAAAACGCCTGCAGCAGCTCCTGTGCTTCCTCTGCGCGCAGCCCCTGCTCCACCACCGGGTGGTGGTTGAAGGGCATTGCAAACAGGTCAGTCACACTGCCGCAGCAGCCCGCCTTGGTGTCTGCCGCGCCGTATACCACCCGCCGGATGCGGCTGTTGATGATGGCTCCGGCGCACATGGGGCACGGCTCCAGCGTGACGAACAGCTCGCACTCCCACAGCCGCCAGCCGCCCAGCTTTTTGCAGGCGGCATCAATAGCCAGCAGCTCTGCATGATGCAGTGCGTTTTTTCGGTCTCGCGGGTGTTGTGGGCGGCAGCTACCACCTCGCCGTTGCGGGCCACCACGGCCCCCACCGGCACCTCGCCCAGTGCAGCCGCCTTGCGGGCTTCTTCCAGCGCAAGGCCCATCAGTTCAGAATCGGTCATAGGTTCCCCTTTATCCTGCTGCAAAAACCAGCAGATTATTCAATGTATGCAAAGCATTCCCGGCCATACCCTGCCGGTGCGTTCACGAAGTCGCCCAGCACAAGGCCGCAGCCAAGCGCCCACGCCATGCCCGCCGGGGTGCCGTGCTGCACCGCAAACAGTACCGCCTGCAGCGCCGCGGCCTGCCATCTGCCCAAGGGCTGCGCCAGCTGCTGGATGACCCCGCGGAACACCAGTTCCTCCACGACAGGTGCAGCGATGCAGTGGTGCACAAAACTCAGCGCCCGCACATCCCACGCCGGGGCAGGCAGAAATGCCAGCACTTTGCCTGCCAGCAGGTAGGCCAGTGCGCAGCCGAACGCAGCCAGCAGCGCCCTTGTTTTTGCCTTTTGCTCCATGGCCTGCCCTCCCTGCCGTGCAGTTCTCAGCGTCCATCTTATCATAAGCAGCGGCTTTTACGCAAGTATTTTGCGCTGGGACGAAGCAATTTTCGCTCAGGTAATTGACTTTTCCCTGTGGATTCTGGTATAATGTTTCCCGACGTTTTTATTGCAAAGCGTCGGAAACATGACTTGAATTTGTTTTTACCGGAAATCCGGAGGTATTTTTATGATCCGTATTCTCACCGATTCTGCGTCCGACATCCTGCCCGCCGAAGCCGAGCAGCTGGGCGTGACCGTGATCCCTCTGAACGTGACGCTGGAGGATGGCAGCATCCTGCGGGATGGCATCGACATGACCCCCACCGAGTACTATGCCCATCTGGCCAGCTGCCGCAAGCTGCCCACCACCAGCCAGCCCAGCCCGGAGCTGTTCGAGAAGTTCTATCTGGAAGCCGCTGCCGCCGGGGACGAAGTGCTGGGCATCTTCCTGTCCCACGAGCTGTCCGGCACATGGCAGTGCGCAAAGCTGGCCGCAGACCTCGCCAATGTAGATAACGTGCTGTTTGTGGACAGTGCCACCGTGTGTCTGGGTGAATCGCTGCTGGTGCGTCTGGCCGTGCAGCTGCGTGACGCAGGCAAGACGCTGGTGCAGATCGCCACCGATCTGGAGCACGCCAAGGAGCACCTGCATCTGGTTGCCGCCATCGACGATCTGAAGTATCTGCGCAAGGGTGGCCGTCTGCCTGCCGCTGTGGCCGTCGCGGGCGGGATGCTGGGCATCAAGCCCCTCATCACCATCAAGGACGGTAAGGTAGCCATGGCCGGTAAGGCCCGCGGCCTGCCCGGTGCCTATGTGGCCCTGTTCAAGAAGATCGAAGAGCTGGGCGGCATCAGCCCGGACTTTGCCGCTGTTGCCGGTTATTCTTCCAGCCTGCGGGAAGTGCAGCCCATCGAGAACTACTTCCGTGAAAATCTGCACATGGGCGAACCGCTGGTGCGCCAGATCGGCTGCGTTATCGGCACCCACGCAGGCCCCGGTGCATTTGGTCTGGCATTCTTTGACAAAGGGCTGGTGCTGGAATAAGCGACCACCGAAAAAAGATCATCCGAGCAAAGTCGGGCAGCCTGCGGGCTGCCCGGCTTATTTTTGCAGCGGGAAACGGGCGCAAGCTCCCCCAGTCAAAACCTGACGGTTTTTGCCAGCTCCCCTCGGAGAGGGAGCCTCTGCGCGCCCGGCGCTCACAGCACTGCGTCCGAGATGAGCTTGCCCAGCAGCAGCACCAGCACCACCAGCATCATGGGACGGATGAAGCGCGCCCCCTTTTTCAGGGCGAAATGGGACCCCAGCAGGTTGCCCAGAATGTTGCTGACGGCGCAGGGGATGCCGATGTGGAACACCACCAGACCGTTCATCAGATAGGTGAACAGGCTGGCGTAGTTGCTGGCAAGATTCAGCACCTTGCCGTTGCCGTTGGCGGTGCGCAGGTCAAAGCCCATCAGGGTGGTAAAGGCAATGATGGCAAAGGTGCCGGTGCCCGGGCCCACGATGCCGTCGTACAGGCCGATGCCCAAGCCGATGCCCAGCGCCAGCAGGATCTTTTTCAGGTTCAGGGTTCCGTCGTCCCGGTTCTGGTCCGGCAGGTCGCGCTGCCACAAAATGACCACCGCCGCCACTGGCAGGATGAGGAACATCATGGTGCGCAGCAGTTCATCGCTGAGCAGCAGCACGATATGTGCCCCCAGGGCACTGCCCGCAAAGCTGCCAATGGCTGCAAGGATGCCCACCTTCAGGTTCATTGCACCGTTTTTGAAAAAGTTGGCTGTGGCAAAAGTGGTGCCGCAGGCGGCGCTGAATTTGTTGGTAGCATAGGTGTAGTGGGGCGGAAGCCCGGCAAACAGATAGGCCGGCAGGCTGATAAGACCGCCGCCTCCGGCTGCCGAATCCACAAAGCCTGCAAAGCCCGTCATCAGAACGAGAAACGCCATCATCCATGGCGAGAGCGTGATCCCCATTGTTATAATTCCTTTTATTTTTCCAATTTTGTTCTTTGGGAGAACGTGCGTCTCAGGACAGGGACAGTCGTCCCTCACAGGCCAGCACCTGATCCAGGATCATCCGCGAGACGCGGGCACCGTACACCATGGCGGGGTGTTCATTGTACTCGATGATATCGTGAAAATCCTTGTTCATCAGCACGATGACATACTCGCCGTAGGGGGTGTGGACGATGCCGCCGTCGTTGCGGCAGGCGTTCATGCTGCCGCTCTTGCTGGCCACCCAGATCAGCTCCGGCGCTCCGGTCTCCTCGCAGTCCAGATAGTACTGGGGAAAATCGTGGGTCAGCATGGTGTTGTAGTGCTGCTGGCGCAGGATGGCAAGCATCTCCGCGCTGGCTTCCCGGCTGACCAGCTCCCCTTTTGCAATGCGGGCGAACAGCGCCGCGTAGTCGCGCGGCGTGGTGGTGCCAAGCCGGCGGTAGCGGTCAAAGTGGAGTGGATTGTGCAGCACAGTATGCGCAAAGCCCAGCTCCCGGATGCAGGCGTTGATGGTATCCAGTCCCAGATAGTCGATGATCATATTGGTGGCGATGTTGTCCGAGCAAATGATCATCATGGTGGCGGTGTCCTTCACCTTGAGCTTTGCGCCCACGCCCAGCGCGCGCAGCATACCGCTGCCGTCCACGAACTGGCTCTGCTCATAGGTGATCTCTTCGGCAAGGTCTGCTTTGCCGCGCTGCGCCTGCAAATACAATGCAGCGAGAATGAACGCCTTGATGGTGGATGCCGTCTCAAATTCTTCGTCCGCGCCCACCTCCACGGTATGGCCCTGCAGGTCGTCCACGAACACGCTCATTTTGCCCTGATAGCAGTACAGCTCCGCAGCAATGCGCTTTTCCAGCGTCATGTTTTTATCCATATCGGCATATTCTCCGTTGTTATTACAGGTTCTCCTCAAAAAAGCGCATGGCATTGCGGTAGTAGATGCCTTCTACTCGTCCTCGGTAAAGCCCTCTTTGCGCAGGGCATCCGCCAGCAGCGGCAGGAAGGCAGCATTTTCCAGCTGGTGGGGGCCATCGATGCCATCAAAATCGCTGCCAAGGGCAATCATCTGCGCACCGCCCACCTGTTTGTAGTGGCCCGCATGCTTCGCGATCAGCTCCACCGTGCTGCGGCAGTTTTCCGGGTGGGTGGGGTCGGTGTCCAGAAAGGGCGCATAGTAGTTCAGGCCCGCAATGCCGCCGCGCTCCGAAAGGGCGCGGATCATCTCATCGGTCAGGTTGCGGGTGTGGGGTGCCAGTGCGCGGCAGTTGGAGTGGCTGGCCGCAAAAGGCCGGGTGCCGTGCTCCACGATATCCCAGAAGCCCTTGTCCGAAAGGTGGCTCACATCCACGATCATGTGCATCCGTTCCATCTCGGCCAGAAATTCAAAGCCCTTCCCGGTCAGGCCCTTTTCGGTCTGGGGCACCAGCACGCCGCCGGGGTTCCGCTGCGGGCTTGCCAGCTCGTTTTCGTGGTTCCATGTCAGGGTCATCATGCGCACGCCCAGCTCATACATCCGGCGCAGCACCCCCACGCTGCCCTTGCAGCAGGCGCCTTCCTCGATGGTGAGCATCCCGCTGATCTTTCCCGCCGCAGCATTCCGGCGGATGTCCGCCGCCGTGTACACCGGAGCAATTTTTTTTCCGGGTATGCCGCCATGATGCGTTTGAACTGGTCGATCTCTTCCAGCGCTGTCACCAGCGGGTCCGCTCCGGGCGTCTTATCACCCAGATTGACGAATGCTGCAAAGCACTGCAGCAGATAGTCGCCTTTTTGTAATTTTTCAAGGTCGATATGCAGATCGTTCTGCGCGAAGCTCTTGGGCCGGCCCGCATGTTCGGCTTTGCGCAGCTCGCTGAGGGTATCGCAGTGCAGATCCCAGACTTTCATGATGTTTTCTCCTCTTTATTCCTCTTGCAGCAGCTGCAGCAATTCCTCTGGTTTCATGGACAGGATCGCTCCGTCTGCCGAGCCGGTGACCGTCTCGGCAAGGTCCTGCTTTGCCTGCTGCAGCTCCACGATCTTTTTCTTCAATGGTGTCCTGCGCAATGAGCTTGTACACCTGCACCGGATTGCGCTGGCCGATGCGGTAGGCGCGGTCGGTGGCCTGATTCTGCGCAGCCACGTTCCACCACGGGTCGTAGTGGATGACGATATCTGCCGCCGTCAGGTTCAGGCCGGTGCCGCCCGCCCGCAGCGAGATGAGGAACACGTCCGCTTCGCCGCTGTTGAACCGGCGCACAAGCTCCGCACGCACCGGCTTTGGGGTGGAGCCCTGCAGGGTAAAGTGGCTCACGCCCGCTTCGTCCAGCCGTTTTGCCAGCAGTTCCAGCATGGAGGTGAACTGGCTGAACAGCAGGATGCGGTGTCCGCCCTCCACAGCAGCCGTCACCAGCTCCATGCAGGCATCCAGCTTGGCACTGCCGCCGTCCCAGTTGTCTGCCACAAGGCGCGGGTCGCAGCAGATCTCCCGCAGGCGCATGAGCACTGCGAACACCGCCATTTTATCCTCCGGCTTTGCAGCGCGCAGCTTTTCCCGCGCGTCCACCACAGCGGCAAGGTAGAGCTTGCGTTGCTGCTCGTCCAGCTCGATGCGGTGGAGATTCTCGGTCTTGGGGGGCAGCTCTTTGAGCACCTCGGACTTCATGCGCCGCAGGATGAACGGCCCGGTGAGCTGGTTCAAACGGCGCAGTGCGTCTTTGTCGTCCTCCTGCACGATAGGCTTTTCAAACCGGGCGCAGAAGGTCTTGTAGGGCGGCAGATACCCCGGCATCAGGAAGGAGAAGATGCTCCACAATTCGCCCAAGCGGTTCTCCACCGGGGTGCCGGTAAGGGCAAACCGCACTTTGCTGTTCACTCCGCACACCGCCTTGTACTTTTGGGTAGTGTGGTTCTTGATGGCCTGCGCTTCGTCCAGAATGCAGGCGTAGAATTGCTGCCCGCTGTAAAGCTCCTCGTCCCGGCGCATCAGGTCATAGCTGGTCACCACAAGGTCGGCTTCCGCCCACTGCTTTGCCAGCTCTGCCCGGTGAGCAGCGTCGCCGTCCACAGCCACGCAGGAAAGCTGCGGCGTGAACTTCTGGCATTCCTCCTGCCAGTTGAGCACCAGCGATGCCGGGCAGACGATGAGGCTGGGCAGGCGCTGGCCGCTTTCCTTCATGGCCAGCAGGTAGCTGAGCACCTGCACGGTCTTGCCAAGGCCCATATCGTCGGCCAGAATGCCGCCCATGCCGTAGCCGTCCAGCGTGCGCAGCCAGCGGTAGCCATCCCGCTGGTACTTGCGCAGCACATTGTGCAGGCTTTCCGGCGGAGTATACTCGCTGTCCTTCACGGCGTGAAGCTGCGGCTGATGCGGCGGAACGCATCGTCGCGGTTGAAACGCAGGCCGTTCTGGCCCGAGAGCGCCCAGTCGAGACTGGGTGCACGGTAGAGCGGCAGCTCGGCGTGGCCGCTCTTGAGCTTGGCCCCGGAAAGTTCCAGTGTATCGTTCAGTTCGTCCAGCCCTTCCAGACTGTCGTCCAGCCGCAGCAGACGGCCGTCCCGCAGGCGGTGGTAGCGCTTTTTCTGGTGCAGGGAGCGCAGCAGGTCTTTCAGCTCTGCCACCGGGAACTCGCCGGTATCCACTTCCAGATCCAGCACACTGCCGTGCACCGAAACGCCCACCGTGATGCGGGGCGGCGCGGCCTGCAGGCTGCGGAAGGCATCCGTCAGGTATACTTCACCCTCGGCCAGCAGGGCCGGCACGCCCTCCTCCAACATGCGGTAGATCTCGTCCTCGTCAGCGGTGCCGTACACTTCCTCTCTGCCGCCCACACCGGGCTGCAGATAAGAGGCCAGCAGCCGCTTTGCCCGGCTCTCGGCGCGCACATCCCGCAAAAGCCCTGCCGGAGACGGCACGAACGGCGTGACCTTATCCTCCCCGTACAAAAACTCCGCGTGTGCTTCGATGCGGAAGCTGTCCGGTGCGTCCAGATAGAACTGCACCACCGGTTCCAGCGGGATCTGGTTCAGCAGCAGACGTTCCGGGTCCACGATGTTCAGCTGCTGCCCAGCTCCGGCAGCACATAGCTGCAAAAGGCCGTGGCATCTGCGCTGGTAAAGAACAGGCTTTTGCCGCCCAGCGCCTGCAATGCGGGCAGGATGCGGGTGCACCCGGGCCGCTGCAGCCGCCAGAGCGTATCCTCGCTGAACAGGTAATCATAGTCAAGGCCCTGCACAGCGGAAAGTGCGGGTTCGCCTTCCACCTGCACACCGCCGCGGCGGCGCTCCACGGTCATGGTAATGACGGGCAGACCTTCCCGCAGCTCGTACCCGCCCAAAAAACCGGTATGCTCGTACAGCTGCACAAGGTCATCAAAGATCTCGCCGGTCAGGATCATGCCGCCCGCCGGGCCTTGTTCGGCCCCACCGTACACCCGCACGGCGGCTTTGTCCATGCTCTGCCTTGCGTTCACCTGACGGCGCAGCAGCTGCAAAAGCGCACGGGACTCTTCATCAAAGGCATCCCACCGGTGCACAAAAGCCAGTGCCTTGCCGTAGCTGACGCTTTTGCCCATCTCGACGGCTTCCATCAGGTTCGGGATGCTTTTTACCACATACTGCCGCCCGCCGTCCGAGATGCGCAGCCGCAGCCATGGCTGTGCGCCGGGCACGAGGGTCAGCTCCGGTTCCAGATGGGCAAAGCCGGTGCGCTGGGCGGTCTCGTCCACACCAAGGTTTTCAAGGGCTGCTTCCTTGTAGGTATCCAGCAGCCTGCGGGCCTCGTGATCCGACACCGGCGTTTCGCCGTGCCACTTTTTGCCAAACAGCATTTCCAGCCCGGAGGCATAGCTGTCCCGCCGGGCCGGTTCCGGGGCAAGGCCCGCCGCGCCGCGCACAACACCGGGAATCGCATCCGGCTTTGCCGCCGGTGCAGGGGCATTCTTTTCGGCATCGTCCAGCAGCAATGCGCCGATATGCTTGCAGTAGGTGCCCTCGCCGTTCTGGTTATACGGGCAGCTGCAGGACGCACTGACAAAGCTGCCGTTCTCCCGCAGCCATGCCTGCGTATAGTAATAGCTGCCGCCGCTGCCCTGTACCATGGCCGAAATATGCCGCACGCCATCGGCGTTCACGGTGCAGGTGCTCTGCTGGATGCGCTTGCGGTATTTCTTAGCCCGCTCAAAAATGTTATCGCCCAAAAGCGTGCGGATCTCGTCTGCATCCATGGCTGTTTCCTCCCGGTTTGGCTGTAAAACCTTCTTATCTTATAAGAATACCGCACCCGCACCCCGGATGCAAGAGGGATCTGCCGCCCAATTTCCATACAAAAAAATCCCGCTCCTTTTCAGGAACGGGATCATTTTACGATCTTGGAATGCTGCGGGGATCACTTGACCGTCTTGCCAAGCTCAGCATCCGTCTCAATGGCGCGCTCACGGATCTTTTCCAGCGTCTGCTCACTGAGGATATGCTCTGCCTTGCAGGCATCTTCGGCGGCGGTCTTTTCGTCCACGCCCAGCTGCATAAAGAAGTGGGTCAGCAGACGGTGACGGCTATAGATGCGCTCTGCGATCTCGCGGCCCGGTGCCAGCAGGGTCAGGTTGCCCTCGCCGTCCACCGCGATATAGCCGTTCTCGCGCAGCTTCTTCATGGCAATGCTGACGCTGGCCTTGGTGAAGCCCAGCTCATTGACAACGTCAATGGAGCGCACTTTACCCATACGCTGACTCAGCATCAGGATCGTTTCAAGATAATCTTCTGCGGATTGGTGGATCTGCATGGTATGTTTGCCTCCTGTCTGTGCCGGGATGCAAAGCACCACGGTTTCATATAGTACAAGATATCACACTTTTTGCCGATGTGCAAGCAATTCGCGGAAGTTGTTAAAACAAACTAAATTTATCCTGCGCAAATCTGCTGTTTTGCCGGTTTTAGTCGGCCGCGTTTTTGTGCAAAGGCGATAAATTATTTTGCTTCCAGATATGCCGCCGGGCCGGACTGGTACAGGTCGCCGCCGTGGGCATCCAGGATCACCGTCAGCGGCATATCCTTCACAATCAGGCGGCGCACGGCTTCACAGCCAAGGTCCGGCCACGCGATCACTTCCAGCGTCTGCACGCTTTTTGCCATCAGCGCACCGGCCCCGCCAAGCGCTGCCAGATACACAGCCCCGTTGCGCACCACAGCCGCCTTTACGGCATCGTCCCGCTTGCCCTTGCCGATCATGATCTTGTTGCCAAGGTCCAGCAGGCGCGGGCTCATGGCGTCCATGCGTCCGCTGGTGGTGGGTCCCGCCGAGCCGATCACCTGGCCCGGGCGTTCCGGCGTGGGGCCAACGTAGTAGATGGCGCTGCCGGTCAGATCAAAGGGCAGCGGTTCGCCTTTTTCCAGTGCTTCGGTCATCCGCCTGTGGGCCTGATCGCGGGCGGTGTACACCACACCGGAAAGCAGCACGGTGTCGCCCGCCTTGAGCGGGGCAAGATCCTCGGCCGTGCAGGGAGTCGTCAGTCTGTATTCCATCTTTGCCCCTCCTTACAGTTCTGCGCTTGCACGGCGGGTCACATGGCAGGAAATATTCACCGCCGCAGGCAGGCCCGCCACATGGGTAGGCATCTGCTCAATGGCAAGGCCCAGACAGGTGGTCCTGCCGCCAAAGCCTGCGGGCCGATGCCCAGCTCGTTGATGGCGGCAAGCAGCTCCTGCTCCAGCTGTGCGTAATAGGGGTCCGGGTTTGGCACATCCAGCGGACGCAGCAGGGCCTTCTTTGCCAGATACGCCACCTTGTCAAAGCTGCCGCCCACGCCGATGCCCAGCACGATGGGCGGGCAGGGGTTGGAGCCTGCCAGCTTCACCGTGTCCAGCACGAACTTTTTGAAGCCCTCCACGCCGTCGGCAGGCTTGAGCATTTTGATCTGGCTCATGTTCTCGCTGCCAAAGCCCTTGGGTGCCACCGTAATGCGGCAGCCCTCGCCGTCCACCAGATGCACTGTGATGGCCGCCGGGGTGTTGTCGCCGGTATTGCCCCGGCGCAAAGGGTCTGCACGATGCTCTTGCGCAGGTAGCCGTCGGTGTAACCCCGGCGCACGCCTCATGGATGGCAGCTTCAAAGCTGCGTCGATGTGCACATCGGTGCCAAGCTCCACAAACACGCAGGCCATGCCGGTATCCTGACAGATGGGCAGGTTTTCTTCTTTTGCGGCGGAAAGGTTCGACCACAAAAGGTCGAGAGTGCTCTTTGCCAGCGGCCACGGCTCTTCCTGCCGGGCCTTGTCCAGCGCCGCCTGCACGTCCTGCGGCAGGCGGGTGTTGGCTTCGATGCACAGCCGTGCAACGGTATCCGTGATCTCCTGTGCGGAAATGGTTCTCATAAAACGCTTCCTCCGCTTACAGACGGGCAACGCCGGTCTCGCGGGCAGCCTTTGCCACGGCATTTGCCACAGCCTCGGCCACGCGGGGGTCGAACGCGCCGGGGATGATGTTCTCCTCGCTGCGGTCGGCATCGGTGATGAGGTCGGCGATGGCGTAGGCTGCAGCCAGCTTCATCTCATTGTTGATGTCACGGGCGCGCACACTCAGTGCGCCCTTGAACAGGCCGGGGAAGCACAGCACGTTGTTCACCTGATTGGGGAAGTCGCTGCGGCCGGTGGCCATCACCCGCACGCCGCCGGCCTTGGCCTCGTCCGGCATGATCTCCGGGGTGGGGTTGGCCATGGCAAAAACGATGGCATCCTTGTTCATGGTCTTGCACAGCTCAGTGGTCAGGATGCCGGGCTTGGAACGCCGATGAACACGTCGGCACCTTCCAGTGCTTCCTTCAGGCCGCCCTTGACCTGACGGGGATTGGTCACCTCACCCAGCCAGTTCTTGTGGGCTTCGGCGCTGTTGCAGCCCTTGTACAGGGTGCCGAACTGGTCCACTGCAATGATGTCCTTTGCACCGGCGGTCATGAGCATCTTGATGATGGCAGTACCGGCAGCACCGGGGCCGTTCAGCACGATGTGCACATCTTCCATCTTCTTGCCCACCACACGCAGGGCGTTGATGAGGGCAGCAGTAACGACGATAGCAGTGCCGTGCTGGTCATCGTGGAACACGGGGATGTCCAGCTCACGCTCCAGTGTTTCTTCGATCTCAAAGCATTCGGGGCTCTTGATATCCTCCAGATTGATGCCGCCAAAGGTGGGCGCAATGGCCTTGCAGGCAGCAATGACGCTGGCAGCGTCGTGGGCATCGATGCAGATGGGGAAGGCATCCACGCCGCCGAACTCCTTGAACAGCACCGCCTTGCCCTCCATGACCGGCAGACCGGCTTCTGGGCCGATATCGCCCAAGCCCAGCACGGCGGTTCCGTTGGAAACGACAGCCACCATGTTGCCCTTGAAGGTGTACTTATACACGTCGTCGGGGTTTTCCTTGATCTTGCGGCAGGGTTCGGCCACACCGGGAGTGTAGGCGGTGGACAGGTCATCGCGGGTGGCGACCTCCACCTTGCTTACGATGCCCACCTTGCCCTTGTGGGTCTCGTGCATTTCCAGAGCAGCTTTATTGTAATCCATTTGAATTTCCTCCAATATCTTACCGTCCTCGCCCTCTCCATTGCACAGCGATGACAAAAGGAGGAACTCCTCCAGTCTCGCATACGCTCGACAGCCCCCTCAGGGAGGGGCCTTATATTCCCGGGAAGGCTCACTTATTTTTATTGTAACAGAACCGCCCGCCCATTTCCACCGGTTTTGGTCACTTTTTGCGCCTATAGACGGGCAAAAAGTGATACAAACCCGCCGCAGGATTTGTGGAAATTTTGCAAAGAACTTTCCTTTTGCCGTCAGAACGTATATAATAAATGGGTATCTGTTCTGCCTGTACCGGTCTTTTGCTGTGCATCAGGCCGATTTTTATGGAGGTATTTCTTTTGAAAAACAACACCAAAAAACTCCTGTGCATCCTGCTGGCCATCGCCGCAGCGGTGTGCGTCATTTTTGCCTGTTTCATGCTGACAAAGCACAAGCAGACCGACAGCGCTTCTTCAGCTGCCGCATCCGTCTCGCAGTTTGGCTCTGTTGCCGACTTCGACTACGAGGCCTTTGATTACAGCGATGGTCTGGACGAAAACGGCTATTGGAGCGGCATCAAAGCGCTGGATTATGTGACCCTGCCGGAGGACTTCGGCTCCATCGCCCTGAAGGAGAACGACCTGACCCCCACCGAAGATGAACTGCAGCAGCAGGTGGACAACCTGCTGAACCAGTACACCTCTTCCCAGCCCGTTACCGGCCGTTCCGCCCAGAGCGGAGATGTTGCCAACATTGATTACACCGGCACCGTGGACGGCGTGGCCTTTACCGGCGGCACTGCCACCGGCTACGACCTGACCCTTGGCAGCGGTTCCTTCATCGATGGCTTTGAGGACCAGATCATCGGGCACAATGTGGGCGATACCTTTGATGTGACCGTCACCTTCCCGGACGGCTACGGCGATTCCACCGATGCGAGGGCAACACGATCACCCTCAGCGGCAAGGAAGCCGTGTTCAGCGTGACCCTGAACTCCATTTCCGAAAGCGTGACCCCTGAGCTGACCGACGATGGGTGGACTCCAACTTTGGCATCAGCGATGATCTGCACACCGTCGACCAGTTGCGCAGCTACTTTAACGATGCGCTGTATGCCACCAACTACGAGAACGCCATCGTGGACTACCTGATGTCGAACTCCACCTTCAAGGAGCTGCCCAGCGAGATCACCAGCTATTACATCCGCATGTTCCTGAACTACTACAACCAGTACGCCACCGCCTACGGCATGGATCTGAATGCTTTTGCCCAGACGCAGGGCTACACCGATGCCGATGCCATGCTGGCCGCATCCGACGCTTACTTTGAGCATCTGGCAAAGCAGGACCTGATCCTTCAGGCCGTGGCCGAGACCAAGAGCCTTGCTCCCACGCAGGAAGAGCTGGACGATGCCGAGAGCACCTATGCTTCCACTTACGGCGAGAACCGTGCGCACCTGAACGCCCTGCAGTCCTGTGTGCTGGACTGGCTGGAAGAGAATTCCACCGTAGCGTAAAAACACAAGAACCATTTAGAATGCCCTCCGCTTTGCTCTGGGCATAAATAGCGGAAATACTATTTTTTATTAGAGCAATACCGGACAGACTGCGGTCTGTCCGGTATTGCATTTTTCACAGAAGGGGCCGCAAAGAAAAACAGCATCTGAAAGCTCCGGCCCTTCCTGTGAAAAAGCAGCTCCGAAAAGCCCGCAGGCTTTTCGGAGCTGCAAATTAAAGATAAATTATCCTCTGAATATGCCCAGAGCAAAGCGGAGGGCATTTCAAATCGTCAAGCTTTTTCTTTCTTCCCGCCGTTCAGCTTCCAGAGCAGCCATGCATAGAAGTAATTCATCAGCAGGATGGCGATGCACCACAGCACCGATGCCTGCACGCTCTGGTCATACACCTTCATAAAGGGATATGGCCCATCTACCACGCGCTGGATGTTCAGCCACAAAATGATGCCGCCATACAGCACCGTGGGCAGCAGCGCCCACTTGACCGTGCTGCGGGGCAGGCGCGGTGTGCGCTCCAGCAGCACAAAGGAGAAGATGGCCGCCAGCGGGTTGAGCAGATGATGGTACAGCATGGAGCTGGTGCACAGCATGATGTACCAGCCGTTTCCGTCCTCATACATGGGGCCCAGCACGAACACCACCGTGAGAAAGGTCATGGTCAGGCAGCAGGTGGCGATATACTTGAGGGTGTGCAGCCAGCGCGGCAGTTCCCTGCCGGTAAAGATGCACACCAGCTGGCTCACCGCTACCATGGCGCAGATGCAGGCCGAAAGGATGTTGGAATCCTCCGTGTAGAAAATGAACATCTGCTCTTTGCCCCAATCCCAGCTCATGGGCAGGGCAATGGGCTCTGCCCAGACGATGAACAGGTTCAGTGCGATGGAGAGCAGGCGCGCGCGTACTCAGCAAATTTTTTCATGAAAGCCTTTCCGTCTTGTAATATTTCCTCGAAAATTTGAAAAAGGGCAGGTCTCCCTGCCCTTTTTCAAAAAAACGCTTTATTTTGCGGTGTTGATGAAGCTGCGGTTGTCCCACAGGTACTTGATGCCGGAAATGGCCGTCACGGCAGCCACCAGCCAGCACAGCACCACCGAGACTCCCACAACCATGACCGTGGCATCCCAGGACACATTCGCCGCAATCGCCATGCCAAAGAAGTAGAAGATGATGCTCAGCATCTGCAGCACGGTCTTCACCTTGCCCCACATGTTGGCGGCGATCACCTTGCCGTCCTTGCGCCGGCGGCCACCATTCGCAGGCCGGACACGGCAAATTCGCGGGCCAGAATGATGCACAGCACCACCGGGCTGCACACGCCGTCCCGCATCATGTAGATGAAGGCCACAGTGGTGAGCAGTTTGTCGGCCAGCGGGTCGCAAACTTGCCGAAATCGGTCACCATGTTCACTTGCGGGCCAGATGGCCGTCCAGAAAATCGGTAAAGCTGGCGGCAGCAAAGACGATGCCTGCGATCAGGTAATACGTCGGCTGGAAGGAGCCATCCGCGATGCCGCTCAGACCGGTCAGGGACGCAAAGATCATGAACACGGGCACCAGCAGGATGCGGGTCAGGGTAAGTTTATTGGGCAGATTCATACAGATTCCTCCAATTTGTTATTTTGCAACAGTACCATACAGATCGTAAAGGTCGCTGTCGTCCACCAGAACATCGTAGAACTGGCCGGGATACAGCGGTTCCTCGCTGGAAACGCAAACATTGCCGTCCACCTCAGGGGCGTCGCCGGTCGGTGCGGCACAGATATAGGCCGCTCTCCTCGTCGATGCCGTCACAAAGCACATGCACGGTCTGGCCCACCTTTTCGGCCTGCTTCTGGGCCATGATGCCGGTCTGGATCTGCATCACCAGTTCGGCGCGCTTGTCCTTGACTTCCTGCTCGATCTGGCCGTCCATCTTGGCAGCAACGGTGTTCTCCTCGGCCGAGTAGGCAAAGCAGCCCAGACGGTCAAACTTTACTTCCTTGACAAAATTGCACAGATCTTCGAACTGCTCCTCGGTCTCGCCGGGGAAGCCTGCGATCAGAGTGGTGCGCAGGGTGATGCCGGGGATCTCACGGCGCAGCTTGCCGATCACTTCCAGCAGCTCGGCGCGGTTGGAGCGGCGGTTCATATTCTTGAGGATGGTGTCATTGCAGTGCTGGATGGGCAGATCGAGGTAGGGCACCACCTTCTCATTGCGCTTCATGGCGGCAATGAACTCATCCGTGATGCGCTCCGGGTAAGCGTACATAATGCGGATCCACTCGAGGCCCGGCACCTTGTTCAGCTTATCCAGCAGCTCGCAGATGCTGCCGGGCTTGCCCCAGTCCTCGCCGTAAGCGTGGGGTCCTGTGCGACCACGATCAGCTCTTTCACGCCCTCACCGGCCAGCCAGCGGGCTTCGGCCACGCAGTCGGCCATATCGCGGCTGTGCAGCGGGCCGCGGATGCCGGGGATGGCGCAGTAGTGGCAGCGGTTGTTGCAGCCTTCAGCGATCTTTAAGTACGCATAGTGGGCAGGCGTGCCGATGACACGCTTGCCGCCCAGCGGAAAGTCCTTTTTGGCACCGTAGCTTTCCAGATGGTCCTCACCATGGAACAGGCGGGCCACGATGGTGTCGATGGCCTTGTTGGAGGCACAGCCCACCACCGCGTCCACCTCAGGGATCTCTTCCTCGATCTGGCTGCGGTAGCGCTCGGCAAGACAGCCGGTGACGATGACCTTCAGCTCCGGGTTCTGCTGCTTGTAGGAGCAGGCTTCCAGAATGTTTTCAATGGCTTCGGTCTTGGCGCTCTCGATGAAGCCGCAGGTGTTCACAAGGATCACATCTGCTTCGGCCAGATCGGCCACGGTCTCGTGGCCGGCAGACAGCAGGATGTGCACCATCACATCCAGATCGACCTGATTCTTGGGGCAGCCAAGGGAAATACACGCAATTTTCATAGGGGATGATACTCTCTTTCTCTTTTGAGGGGTGCTTTTTATTCTTCTTCCGCTCTTTTTATCGCTTCTTTTATGACCGAATACGCAAAGCCGCGGCGCTGCAGGGCGGCCACCACAAGGTCGCGGCGGCCATCGGCCAGCTTTTTCATGTAGCGGCTGCGCACCAGAGCGGCGGCAGCTTCCAGCTCCGGGCTTTCGCCGTCTGCGTCCGGGGCATAGACGCTTTCCAGCGCCTGCTCGATCTGCGCGCCGGAAAGGCCCTTCTGCCGCAGGTTCTGGGCCGCCGCACGGCGGCTCTTGCGGGCGGCAAGCAGGCTGTGTGCCCGGGCTTCGGCATAGCGGTCATCGTTTACGTAATCCAGCTCCACCATCTCAGCCACAGCAGCCGCTGCAGCCTGCTCGGTAAAGCCATAGCACAGCCGTTCATACAGCTGTGCCGAGGACATCTCGCGCGAGGCCAGCGCATCCAGTGCGCGGGCGCGGGCCTTGGCCGGGTCGGCGCACTTTTCTTCTTCCTGCTTCGGGCGGCGGCGTTATAAAAGGACATTTAGTCCTCCACCATGATATCCAGTTCGCTCTCGCTGCTGCGGGCAGGAGCCTTGACCACCGGCTCCTTGGCATCTGCAGCCTTGGCGGGTTCCTCGGCCTTGGCCGCAGCGCCCTTGCCTGCCGGGCGGCGGGATGCGTACAGCTTATCGGCATTGGCGCGGATCTGGCCCTCGATGTCGTTTGCGATCTCGGGATTGTCCTTCAGGAACTGCTTTGCGTTGTCACGGCCCTGACCCAGACGGATATCGCCATAGTTGAACCATGCGCCGCTCTTCTGCACGATGCCCAGCTTCACGCCCACATCAATGAGTTCGCTCATCTTGGAAATGCCCTCGCCGAACATGATATCGAACTCTGCCTCACGGAACGGAGGTGCCACCTTGTTCTTGACGATCTTGGCGCGGGTGTGGTTGCCGATGAACTGGCCGGAAGAGTCCTTCAGGCCCTCCACGCGGCGGATGTCGATGCGCACCGAGGCGTAATATTTCAGGCGCGGCCGCCTGTGGTGACCTCCGGGTTGCCGTACATCACGCCCACTTTTTCACGCAGCTGGTTGATGAAGACGCAGACCGTGTTGGTCTTGCCGATGACCGAAGTCAGCTTGCGCATGGCCTGACTCATCAGGCGGGCCTGCAGGCCCACATGGCTGTCGCCCATTTCGCCCTCGATCTCAGCCCTCGGCACCATGGCGGCAACCGAGTCCACCACGATGGCATCGATGGCACCGGAGCGCACCAGTGCTTCGCAGATCTCCATGGCCTGCTCGCCGGTGTCCGGCTGGCTGACCAGCAGATTGTTGATGTCCACGCCCAGCGCTTCGGCATAGGTGGGGTCCAGTGCGTGCTCCACATCAATGAAGGCCACTTCGCCGCCCTGCTTCTGGGCTTCGGCCAGGATGTGCAGAGCCAGCGTGGTCTTACCACTGGATTCCGGGCCGTACACCTCAATGATGCGGCCGCGGGGCACACCGCCCACGCCCAGAGCCAGATCCAGACCCAGACTGCCGGTGGAAATGGCATCCACCTGCATGGAAGCGTTATCACCCAGCTTCATCACGGCACCCTTGCCGAACTGCTTTTCGATCTGGGCCAGCGCAGTGGCCAGCGCATCCTTTTTGGCCTCCGGCTCGGTCTTTTTGGTCGCCGGGGCAACGGTGTTGTTGTTCTGATTTTTTGCCATAGCGTGCTGCTCCTTTTCTTCCTGCTGCCCGCCGTGCGCGGGCTGTCCGTATACTTTCCAGTATAGTATACCACAAAATCAAAATATTACAACAAGAAGTTGTTTCTATTTTCACTTTTATTTTTCGGGTCTGTGGGCGATCATGCACCGGTCATTGCCGCCAAAATCCTTGCGGCACTCAATGTCTGCCCAGCCGTTTGCAGCCAGCAGTGCCGCCACAGCCTGCCGCTGCTGCCAGCCGATCTCCAGCACCAGCGCTCCGCCGGGCCGCAGTGCATTCTGGTAATGCTCTGCAAGGGCACGGTAAAACACAAGGCCGTCCTCCCCCCGCTTCCAGCGCCATGGCCGGTTCCTGTGCCACCTCCGGCTGCAGGTGCCGCATTTCCTCGGCGGTGAGGTAGGGCGGGTTGGATACGATCAGATCAAGCTGCCCTTCCGGCAGGCCCTGCCAGTATGTGAACAGGTCGCCCTCCACCGGCTGCACCGCATAGGCTGGCTTTGCCTTTGCGCGCAGAGCGTTCAGCGCCGGCCCCCAGTCAAAGGCCGGGGCATCTGCCTGCTCAAACGCGGTAGGCTCCAGCAAGTCCTCCGTCTGCCCGCCCTGCCCTTTCAGGGCGCAGCGGCAGTTCTTTTCCAGATAAACAAAAGCTTCCGGGCTTTTTTCCACGCAGGTCACCTGCGCCGCCGGGCAGAAGCGCTTGACGCCCAGCCCCAGACAGCCGGTCCCCGCGCAGAGATCCAGCACCCGGGGCGCTGCAATGCCCGTCAGGGTATTGGCAGCCGCTTCCGCTACCACCTCAGTGTCTGCCCGGGGGCAGAGCACACCGGGGCCAACGGCAAGGTCAAAATCCAGAAAGCTCCAGATCCCGCACAGGTATTGCAGCGGTTCCCGCTGCTCACGGCGCGTGCAGAGGGCTTCCAGCTTTTCCGCTTCCTCCGTGGTCAGCACCCGGTCGGAAAGGCGGGCATCCCGCCCGGCTGCCACGCGGAACAGCTCCCGTGCATCGTAATCGGCATCCGGACACCCTGCAGCGGAAAGCCGGGCTTCCACGGCCCGCACCGCTTCGCGCGGGGTCAAACCAGCAATTACCATCTGCCATCCTCCGGTCCTCGGGCAGCACAGGGGTCACAGCGGCAATGGCCACCTCGATCATGCTGTCGTCCGGTTCAAACACGGTCAGGTGCTGCACCCAGATACCGGGCTGGCGGATGATGCGGGTGGCAATGTTATCGGAACGGCCGCACCACTTGAGCAGCTCATAGCTGATGCCCATGACCAGCGGCAGAAGCAGCAGCTTGAACAGCACCCGCAGGCCAATGCTGCCCCACGGCAGCACGCTGTAGAGGAACACGCTGACGATGACCACCAGAATGAGGAAGCTGGTGCCGCAGCGCGGATGGAACCGAGTGTACTTGCGCACATTCTCCACGGTCAGCTCATCACCGGCCTCATAGCAGGCAATGGTCTTGTGCTCGGCACCGTGGTACTCAAACACGCGGTGGATCTCCTTCATCTTGGAGATGGCCACCATATAGGTGAGGAAGATGCCAACTTTCAGCACCGCTTCCAGCACCACCTTGGCCCAGCGGCCCAATGTTACAAAGTGGTTCACACCGCCCACGATGAGGGTGGGCAGCACGGTGAACAGCAAAATCGCCAGCAGTCCGCCCAGTACGGCGGCACAGGCCAGCAGTGCGTCCTCTGCCTTTTTGCCCAAGTGGTCGCCCACCCATTTTTCAAAGGCAGTCTCTTCCTCTTCGGGGTCGTAGTCGTCACCCATGCTCACCTGAGCCGAGTACATCATGTAGCGGTAGCCCACGATCAGGCTTTCGATCATGGAGATGGCACCGCGCACCAGCGGGATCTTTGTCCAGATGCCGTGGTTCTTCACAGGGTCGATCTTGGTCTCAATGGTGCCGTCCGGCTTGCGCACGGCGCAGCAGATGAGCTTCGGGCCGCGCATCATGATGCCTTCCATCAGCGCCTGCCCGCCGACGCTGGTCTTGAAACGTTCCTTTTTGGGTTGATTCATTGGGTTCTCCTATCGGATCATATTTTTTTTCGACCATTTTACCACAGAATTGTGACAAAATCTTCACGCCTTATGGTACAGCGGCAAGCCCAGTGTGACCACTGTGCCGCGGCCCAACGTGCTCTTGATGTCCATGGTGCCGTCCAGTGCAGTCATGATGGAATCCACCAGCGCAAGGCCGATGCCGCTGCCCCGCACCGAATTGCTGCCCTTGTAGAACTTGGTCTTGACGTTCTCAAGGTCTTCCGGCGGGATGCCGCGGCCCTGATCGATGATCTCCGCAAAAGCCTTGTATTCGCCCGCCCACAGCTTGACCGTGATGCGCCCGCCGGGGGGCCGAGTACTTGATGGCGTTGTCCATGATGTTGATGAACACCTGCCGCAGACGGTCCGGGTCGGCATAGACCGGGATCATCTCCTCCGGCTCGGTGTAGCTGAGCACAAGGCCCTCGCGCTGGATGCGTGCTTCACAGAACAGCACCGCATCGGTCAGCTCTGCCACAAGGTCCAGCGGGCGGCAGTCCATACGGATGCGGCCGTTCTGCAGACGGCTGAAATCCAGCAGCTCTTCCACCATGTTGTACAGGCGGCCCGTCTCATTGTTGATGATCTCAAGGCCCTTGCGGTAGTTCTCGTCTGCCGGGTCGTCCAGTGTGCGCAGGGTCTCCACCCAGCCCCGGATGGAGGTGAGCGGCGTGCGCAGCTCGTGAGAGACGGAACTGATGAACTCGTTCTTCATCTTCTCGGTCTCTTCCAGCCCTTCGGCCATCTGGTTGATGGTGCCGCGCAGGCGGTCCACCTCGTCGTGCTCGTTGCCGGTGACCGGCAGGCGCACATCCAGCTCACCCCGGGCGATGCTGGCTGCGGTGCGCTCCACCTGTCCCAGCGGCACCACGATGCTGCGGATGAAGTACAGGCCGGACATCACGGTGAAAGCAAGGATCACCGCCGCGATCACAACACTTACCGCGATGGCGTTCTTGATCTGCGCTCCCACAAGGGTCAGGCTGGTGACAAGACGCATCGCCGCCACATCCTCGGCGGCATAGGGCACCAGATAACAGGCCGCCATCACCAGCTCGCCGGACTGGGTGCGGTAGACCGCCACACCAAGCCGTCAGAAGCCTCCTGCGCCTGCTCAAAGTCGATACCGGTCACAATGCCGTCCGCATTTGTGCCGCTGGAGGACGCAATGACCCCGCCATAGCTGTCCAGCAGCATGAACTCGTATTTGTCCTTATCGGCAAACTGCTCCACCATGCGGCGCAGGGCCACGCTGCGGGTAGCCGCCGTGCTCTGCACCGTATCGCCGGTGTACATTTTCAGCTGGCCGGACACCGAAGAGAACCGCCGGTACATGGTCTGCTGCACGCTGTTATAATAGCTGCGTGTGTAGTTGTACAGGAACATGGTTTCGGCCAGCAGCACCAGCAGCACGGTGATGAGCAGATTGCCCCGCAGCCACCGGCGGGTGATCCCGCTTCTCATTCTTCCCATCTGTAACCGTAGCCCCACACAGTAAGGATATGGGTGGGATGGCTGGGTTCATCCTCCACCTTCATGCGCAGACGGCGGATGTTCACATCCACGATCTTCACGTCACCAAAATAGTTCTCGCCCCAGACACCCTTCAAGATCTTCTCGCGCACCAGCGCAATGCCGGGGTTGCGGAAGAACAGCTCCATGATCTGGAATTCCACCTGCGTCAGCTCAATAGGCTGGCCTGCCTTGAGCAGCACGCGGCGGTTCTCGTCCAGCACAAATTCGCCGCTGGTGAGCATCCCCCAGCGGGTTTTCCTTTTTCTTTTTTTCGTCCCCCGCCTGCAGTACGGCCGACGCGGCGGCACAGCGCTTTCACACGGGCCAGCAGTTCGCTTACGCTGAAAGGCTTGGTCATATAGTCATCGGCACCAATAGAAAGGCCGCGGATCTTGTCCTGCTCCTGTCCCTTGGCGCTGAGGATGATAATACCGATCTTCTGATCGGTGCGGCGGATGGTCTCGCACAGGGAGAAGCCGTTCATGCCCGGCAGCATCACATCCAGAATGGCCGCATCGCAGCCCGGCTTCTTCTCCAGCAGCGGCAGAGCCGCCTCGGCGCTTTCGGCCTCCACAGCCTCCATGCCCGCAAGGCGCAGGTTCAGCGCGATCATCTCGCGGATGTTGGCTTCATCTTCAACGACAAGCACTCGTACCATGAACTGTTCCTCCGTTCTTTAGTTGAGCAGATACAGCGCCTTGGACAGGCGGTAATTTTTATCACGGATCTCCACATCCGGGGCAAGCTTCGCCTGCATCTGGCGGGATGCCACGATGCCAAGGCGGGTCCAGCCCTTCAGGCTGGAGGTGGTGCGCACCAGACGCAGGGTCATTACCAGCTGGTCTTCGTCCACCGTGCGCAGCTCCACTGCACCATCATATTGTTCGCTGTCGGTCAGTTTGAGGTTGCCCTCCCACTCCATGGGCAGCTCGATATAGCAGTTGGTCTCTTCGTCCAGCAGCCCGAAGCTTTTTTCCGGGTGCGGGCTGGTATAGTCCATCCACACGATAAAATCCATGCGGCGGCTCTGGCTCATGTTCAGCAGGCCCGCTTCGTCCGGCTGGGTGGGGATCTCCACGATGCCGTCGCCGTCCAGATCCTGACTGACCAGACTGGGCACATTGCGCAGGGATGCGGTGTAAAGCTTTTCGGTGCTGATCTGATCGGCAGGCACCATCTGCTGCGTGTCCTCGTCAAAACGCAGCAGCACGCTGGCCAGATTGTTGCCGGAAATGCCGGTCCAGCCATCCAACACCAGATAATGCCTGCCGTCCGCACCCACACCCGCCGCCACCGAGGCGCAGCCGGCGAACCGATTGGCGGAAAGGCCCATAACAGCCACCTGCTGGAAGCTGCCCTCTTTATCCACGGTCAGCAGTTCGATCTGCACGCCGCCGTCCTCCAGCGTAGACATCAGGATCAGGTCCTGATTGCCGCCGCCGGTGATATCCTCCACCAGATACTGCTGGTACTGCTGCTCCAGGATCGTGGAAAGCACGCCGTCGGTGTAGGAATACACAGCCAGATAATGGTCGCCTGTGCCGCTGTATAACCCACCACCAGTTGGGTGGCATCGCCGGGCTGCAGCTGGGCCAGCCCCACCGACTCTACCGTGTCTGCAAGGCCCTCTACGTTCTGGCGCACATGCCAGATGTCGGCATCATCCTTCTGCAGGATGGCAATGCACACGTTGGAGCTTTGGGCGGTGGTGTAAAGCACGGCGGCATCCTGCCTGCCGTCACCGTCCAGATCCTGCAGCAGGAAAGGCGAAAGCAGGTCGCCCTGCATGGGATATTTGAGCTGTGCGCTCTCCCCCAGCCAGTCGTTCAGGGCAGTCTGCACATCGCCGTAATCGCCGGAAAGCTTGGGCGCACGCAGAAGCTCTTCCACCTGCACCTGTTCACCGGGCATGCTGCAGCCTGCCAGAAGCAGGCACAGCAGCACGCAAGCCAACCACCGGCCAAAATGATTCGGATGTTTCAACCGCTGCGCCTCCTCTGTGTGGAAAACTTGTCCGGCCAAAGGCCGAAAACATGCTATTGTCAGTATACCACGGGCCGGGCGCAATTCCAACACCCGAAAACGAGAAAAGGAGCTGCCGCACCACATTTGGTGCAGCAGCCCCTTCGGGGTCCTGATTTTTTATTCTTCGGTCTTGTCAAACAAGCCTTTTTCTTTTGCGGCGTTCCAGGTCAGGCAGGTGCGCAGCTTGCTGACGGGGAAGGCCGGGTGGAATTTATTGTTGTCCGCATCGTCCTTCATCAGATCCTGCTCCACTGCCCAGCGGGCGGCCTTTTGTGCGTCGGTATCGCCCTCGTCGATGTCGCTGTAGAGGGCGGTGCTTACAGGCTCAGGCTTCCCGGCGTGCTCCCACAGCAGCTCGGCCAGCTCGATGCGGTTGGAGGGCATGGGGATGCCGGGCATATTGATGACGCGGTAGATGCCGGTGCCGGCTTCATAGATAATAGCACCTGCGGCAGCACCCACGACCACAGCAGAGATCGCGCCCTGAATGTTGCCGGTATCGCTGGGTCCAACCGGGTCGGGGCCATCCGGGCCAATGGGGTCATCCGCGAAGGTTGCCGTCACCTCTACATTAGCATCCGGCATGGTAAAGGTCACCTTGGTGGGGTCGTCCGCGTCCGGCTTCAGGAAGGTCGGGTCTTGCTCAACACCATTCACCTTCACCGTCCAGCCGATGAAGTGCTGTCCATCCGGCACAGTGGCTGTCAGGTGCACGGTTTCACCCACCGGCACAGCGCTGCCGCTCGGTACGGACGCATCGCTGCCTTCAATGGTCGCCGTCACATGGTCGCCGACCCTCAGAGTGGGGTTCAGAGTGGGGTTGCTCGCAAAGTTTGCCGTCACTTCCACATTCTTACTCGGCATCGTAAAGGTCGCCTTGGTGGGGTCGTTCTCGTCCGGGGTCTTCAGGAAGGTGTCTGCTTTCTGTTCCTCATCGCCTACCTTCACCGTCCAGCCGGTGAAGTGCTGTCCCTCCGGCGCAATGGCTGTCAGGTGCACTTTGGTGTCTGCGGCCACAGGGACATTCAGCACTTTGTCCTCAAGCTCTGCGGTAACATTCTCACCGGTAATCACACTGTGCATCGAGCGCACATAGCCGCAGGTGTCGCAGTAAGGATCTGTTGCATCGGTGTAATCATGGGTAGTTTTCGCCACCTGTTCAGCCGTCAGGCCCGGGCAGTTTGCAGTAGTGCACTCCCTCCAGTGTTTGGTACCGTCATGTTGCCACTGGTAATTATGCCAATGCACATTCAGTACAACATTCAATTTTTGGTTTTGTCCGATATCATAATCGTAGCGGAACGTCTTGGAATTGGGATCAACCGTAAGGATATTTTCATTTTCATTGATTGTACCGCCACGTGTAGCAGTTGCTTTGCTTGCGTCAAAGTGTCCCGGCAAAGTGGTAAGGTCAAACTTTCCATCGCCTTCAACTGCAATATTATAGCTGCAGTCCTTCCCAACAAACGTCGCCAAAGCCGTATTGTTCGTTGCATCCAGCGACGTCAGATTTGTATTAGAAACAAACAACTTCTTCAGCTTCGTGTTCGCACTTACATTCAATGCACTCAGTGGATTTTTCCAGCATTTTAACACTTCCAATTCTGTCTGATTCCTCAGATCCAGATTGCTCAATTTACTCTCATAACACGAGAGCTCTTTAAGTTTTTTATTTTCACTGACATCCAATTCCGTCAGATTGTTGGTTCCGCAGCTTAATTTCACTAATTCCTTGTTTTGACTTACATTCAATGTATCCAGGTGGTTATCTTGACAATCAAAATCTTCCAGCTTCTCATTTTTGCTCACTCTCGATCGACGGTAACGCATTGTGCCCACAGTAGAATGTTTCCAATAGCGGCAACCCGCTTACATCCAGCTCATTCAATTGGTTATGATGACAGTTAATATACGACAGGTTTTTGTTGTGGCTCAAATCTATCGTTGTCAGATTATTATAATAGCACTCGAGGAGCCAGATGTTCGTAAAAAACTCGATTCCCTTTAAGTTACTTATTTCTTTATTATCACAAGAAATCCACTTTGCGTTCGCGATCTCACTTGGGCTGAAATACTTGTCTTGATTTTTATCCCATTCTCTCGCCACATAGTCTCTAAAATTTTCGTCCGGAAAGTTTTTCTCGTTGATTGCAATATACCCTCCGGCACAGCAGCATCCGCCTGCGCACTCGCGCCATTTTCCTGTTCTTCCGCCCCCGCTCCGCCGCAAACGCGCCCACCGGCAGGGCTGACAGCATCATGCACACCGCAAGTGCTGCACTGAGAAGTCTCGTACTCTTTTTCTCATGTTCTCTTCCCCTTTTCGTTTGTTATTTGCAGGCACCCACCCCAAAAGGCCACCGTCTGCTCTTTAAGTTTACCCCCCCCCATACAACATAATCAAGAGGCATTTTGCTAGAAAATTAGGTTCGAGTTTTTAGGTGGACTTTGTTGAAATGTTTGCGGTTTTGCCTGCTATTCCCGGGAACATTCAGAAGCAATGAAAATGCCACGCAAAAAAAAAAGCCCTCTCCCATTGCTGGGAAAGGCTTTTGAACACTGTATCAAACAGTCAGAGCAGATCAGACGAGCTCCAGAACTGCCATCTCAGCAGCGTCGCCGCGGCGAGCGCCGATCTTGATGATGCGGGTGTAGCCGCCGTTGCGGTCAGCGTACTTGGGGCTGATCTCATCAAACAGCTTCTTTGCAACATCTTCCTTGGTGATGTAGGCATAAACCTGACGCTTGGTGTGCAGGTCGCTTGCCTTGCCAAGGCTGATCATCTTCTCGGCCATGGAACGAACGTCCTTAGCGCGAGTGACAGTGGTCTCAATCTTGCCATTCTCTAACAGGTAGGTAACCATAGCACGCATCATAGCGTTGCGGCTGTCGCTGGTTCTACCGAGCTTTCTGGTACCGGGCATCCCGTTTCACTCCTTAATTATTTTTAGTTATCGTCATCCGTGTTCAGCTTGAAGCCCAGAGAATCCAGCTTTGCCATGACCTCTTCCAGGCTCTTGCGACCGAGGTTGCGGACCTTCATCATCTCGTCCTCGCTCTTGCTGACCAGATCTTCCACCGTGTTGATGCCTGCGCGCTTCAGGCAGTTGAAGGAACGCACGCTCAGATCCAGCTCTTCAATGGTCATTTCCAGAGCCTTTTCCTTGTCGTCGTTGGTCTTCTCCACCATGATCTCAGCGCCGGCTGCCTCATCGGACAGGTTGACGAACAGGTTCAGGTGCTCGGTCAGCACACGGGCAGCCAGAGAAACGGCTTCCTGCGCATTGATCGTGCCATCGGTCCAAACCTCAATGGTCAGCTTGTCATAATCGATCGCCTGGCCAACACGGGTGCTCTCGACGTTGTAGTTCACCTTGAGCACAGGGGTGTAAATGCTGTCAACGGGAAGAGTGTTGATATCGTTCTTCTCGATGATAGCCTGTTTGTTGCGCTCTGCGGGCACATAGCCGCGGCCCTTATCGAAGGTCAGCTCCATGACGAGCTTGCCGCCCTCGCCCAGGGTTGCGATGTGCCACTCAGGGTTCAGAATTTCGATGTCGTCGCCCTGCTTGATGTTGTCAGCGGTGACCTCACAGGGGCCGACTGCCTCAACACGCACTGTCTTCGGACCATCGGTGTACAGCTTTGCAGCAATACCCTTCAGGTTCAGGACAATTTCGGTAACGTCTTCCTTGACGCCCTCAATGGTGGAGAACTCGTGAACCACGCCATCAATCTTGACGCTGGTCACGGCGACACCGGGCAGAGAGGAAAGAAGCACACGACGCAGGCTATTGCCCAGTGTGATGCCAAAGCCACGCTCCAGCGGTTCTGCCACGAATTTGCCGTAGCGGCCGTCCGGGGACAGGCTTGCCGTTTCGATTTTGGGACGTTCAATCTCCATCATATCTATGCCCTCCTTGTCAAACCGGCGCTGCCGCCGGCCCATTATTAAATTCTTTCAAAGAAAAGAATGCGAAAGTGAGCCGTCCACGGGGAAGGCCCAGCCTTCTTAATGGATTACTTGGAGTACAGCTCGACGATGAGGTGCTCTGCGACTTCGTAGTCGATATCGCTGCGCTCGGGCAGCTTTGCGACAACACCCTTCAGAGAACCGGTCTCACGGTTCAGCCATGCGGGCAGAGCAACAACGGGGAGCCTCGGGGCCGGTCAGCTTTGCAAACTTTGCAGAGCTGCGGCTGGACTCGCGCACTTCGATCACGTCGCCAGCCTTCACCTGGTAAGAAGGAATGTTGACCTTCTTGCCGTTGACGGTGAAGTGAGCGTGGGACACCAGCTGACGAGCGTCGCGGCGGGTCTGAGCAAAGCCCAGACGGAACACGACGTTGTCCAGACGGCACTCCATGATCTGCAGCAGGTTCTCACCAGTCTTGCCGGGGCGGGCCTCAGCACGCAGGTAAGCATTGTGGAACTGCTTTTCCAGAACGCCGTAGATAAACTTGACCTTCTGCTTCTCCTTCAGCTGAGATGCGTACTCAGACTGCTTCTTGCGCATGTTGCCATTGGAGTTGCGGGTGGTATTCTTCTTTGCATAGCCCATGACCGCAGGAGAAATGCCCAGGGCCTTGCAACGCTTTGCGATAGGCTGCGTATTCTTTGCCATAATTCAATTTCCTCCTTCGATCAGACACGACGGCGCTTCGGGGGACGGCAGCCATTGTGGGGGATGGGAGTCACGTCCTTGATCAGGGTGACTTCCAGGCCGGTAGCCTGCAGCGCACGAATAGCGGACTCACGGCCAGCGCCGGGGCCCTTGACGTAGACCTCAACGGTCTTCATGCCATGCTCGATAGCAACCTTGGCTGCGGTCTCAGCAGCAGACTGGGCTGCGAACGGAGTGCTCTTACGGCTGCCGCGGAAGTTCAGGGAGCCGGAGGAGCACCAGCACTGCATTACCCTGCAGGTCGGTGATGGTGACAACAGTATTGTTGAAGGTAGACTGGATATGAGCCTGACCAGCAGCAATGTTCTTGCGCTCTTTGCGCTTCATGCGGACATTAGCGCCCTTCTTGGCATTATTTGCACTTGCCATTTCTCAAATCCTCCTTACTTCTTCTTGTTAGCGACAGTGCGCTTGGGACCCTTGCAGGTACGTGCATTGGTCTTGGTACGCTGGCCGCGGCAGGGCAGATTCTTGCGATGGCGGGTGCCACGGAAGGACTGGATCTCAACCAGGCGCTTGATGTCCAGAGCAACGTTGCGGCGCAGGTCGCCTTCAACGATGATGTTAGCCTGATCGATGTAGTCACGGATCTTAGCCTCTTCTTCCAGAGTCAGGTCCTTGACGCGGGTATCGGGGTTGATGCCAGTTGCTTCCAGGATCTTGTTAGCAGTGGTCTGGCCGATACCATAAACGTAGGTGAGACCCACCTGAACGCGCTTCTCGCGGGGCAGGTCAACGCCGGCAATACGTGCCATAGTAGTTTCCTCCAAAAATCATCCCATGTCAGTGTCGGGGTCTGCGCCGGGACTCTACGCACTTGACCCCCAGCGCCCGAATTAGCCTGGCGCTGCTTATGCTTGGGGTTCTGGCAGATGACCATCACGCGGCCTTTGCGGCGGATGACCTTGCACTTTTCGCAGATGGGTTTCACGGAAGGCTTGACCTTCATGATGTTGAACCTCCTTTTTGGTTGATACCCTGGTGCTTATTTGGAGCGCCAGGTGATGCGGCCCTTAGAAAGATCATAGGGCGACATTTCCACGGTAACCTTGTCCCCGGGCAGGATACGGATGAAATTGGTCCGCAGCTTGCCGGAGATGTGCGCTAAGAGGATGTGACCGCTGGGAGTGAGCTTCCCGGTGTTCTTATCCTCGCTCAACATTTCCACCTTAAAGATGGCGTTGGGCATGGCTTCACGCACAATGCCTTCGATCTCGATAACGTCTTCCTTAGACAAGCTATTTGCCTCCTCATTGGATCTGCTCAGTTTGTCGTTGAACCTGAACCGGTGCCTTTGCCTTGGAACCCTGAAAGCGCCGCGGTTTTCACGTGCCTGCGCCCGTTTGACCGCAGCTTGCCGCTTCAGCGTTCTCCAGTTCCAGTGCCGGTCCACAGACGGACAGGCGGCGATGATCGCCACATACTTCATCTTTCGCGGCACAAAATCCGCAAAACGGGCAGAAAATCCCTGTCCGCCGAGGAAGTATCTGGCTTCCACAGCCATTTATAGATTATACACCTTTTGTTGTCAATTTGCAAGAGCTTTTTTCCGTATTTCCGATAAAAAATTCTCGAAATTCAAAAGCTGTCCTTTCTCTCCCCGGTCTTGGTTTTTCTCCACCGCAAAGATGAAACTTTTTCACCAAAAGTTGTCATAATTGCACAAACAGCAGGTCTGTCCCTGCAAAAAAAACGCCGCCTGCGGCGGAGCATTTCTGCTCTTCACAGGCGGCGCTTCTCATATTTCAGGGATTAGCTTACTTCAGGCTGAACTTTTCCGGGTCAAAATCCGGGTCGTCCCAGAAGCGGGTCATGATCTCAGTGTGATCCTTCAGGATCGCATTGGAGTGCTCAAAGTGCGCAGCCAGACCACCGTCCTTGGTCTTGACGGTCCAGCCGTCCTTGGACTGGGTGATCTTGCAGTCGTACTGGCAGATCATGGGCTCAATGGCAATGGTCATGCCGGGCACAAGGCGCGGGCCGCGGCCCTGATGGCCGTAGTTGGGCACTTCCGGGTCCTCGTGCAGCTCACGGCCGGTGCCGTGGCCCACGAACTCGCGGACGACCGAGAAACCGGCATCCTCGCAGTAGCTCTGCACGGCATAGCCAATGTCGCCGATGCGGTTGCCGGCCTTGGCCTGCTCGATACCCTTATACAGAGCAGCCTTGGTCACATCCAGCAGGCGCTGTGCTTCCAGATCGACCTTGCCTACCGCATAGGTGCAGGCATTGTCGCCGTTGAAGCCATCGATCTTTGCGCCAGTGTCGATGCTGACGATATCACCGGGACGAATGACGATGTCATGCGAAGGGATACCATGGATGATGGTATCGTTCAGGCTGATGCAGGCCGTGCCCGGAAAGCCATACAGACCCTTGAAATTGGGTGTGCCGCCGTGCTTCACGATGAAGTCGTAGATCAGCTTATCCAATTCCCATGTGGTCATACCTGCTTCGATATGCTCACCGCCGTACTTCAGGGCAGCTGCGCTCAGGGCATTTGCCTTGCGCATGCCGTCCAGCTCTTTCGCATTTTTGATCTGAATCACAATTATGCCTCCAAAGCCTTCATGACTTCAGCCGTGGTCTCCTCGATGGAGGGGCAGAACTTGATCTCTGCCAGCTTGCCGCGGGTACGGTAGAACTCCACCAGCGGCTCGGTCTGCTCATGATATGCTTTCAGACGATCCAGCACGGTGGCAGGCTGGTCGCCTTGCGGATGACGGTCTTGCCGCCGCACAGGTCGCACACACCCTCGACCTTGCTCTTCTTGTTGACGATGTGGTAGCTTGCGCCGCACTTCTCGCAGACGCGGCGGCCGCTCATGCGGTCAACGATCACATTGTCCTCGACCTGCAGCTCCAGCACCTTGTCGATACGGATGCCCATGGTCTCGATGGCCTCGGCCTGAGCGATGGTGCGGGGCACACCGTCCAGGATGAAGCCGTTTGCGCAGTCCGGCTGAGCCAGACGCTCTTTCAGGATGCCGATGATGACCTCATCGGGCACCAGAGCGCCAGCATCCATAAAGCTCTTTGCCTTCAGGCCCATCTCGGTGCCTTCCTTGACAGCAGCGCGCAGAATGTTGCCGGTGCTGATGGAGGGGATGTTCAGCTTGGCGCAGATGATCTCGGCCTGCGTGCCCTTACCAGCACCAGGTGCGCCCAACAGGATCAGATTCATAGGATCATTCCTTTCCTTTGTTAGAGGATGTAAACTCCAAAAAAGTAAAAAAGCACTGAAAAGTTCGAGCGTACTCTCCTTTCCAGTGCTTTCTCACATCTTAATTATTGTGGATCAACCAAGGAAGCCCTTGTGGTTGCGCATCGTCATGAAGCTGTCGAGGCTGCGGGTGGTATCAAGTGCCACACCGACCACGATCAGCAGGCTGGTACCGCCCAGCTGGATGCTCATACCGGTCAGGTGCCCAGAATGATCGGCAGCACAGCCACCGCAGCCAGGAAGATGGCACCGATGAGGGTGATCTTGTTCAGGGTGCGGGTGATGAAATCGCTGGTCGGCTTGCCGGGACGGAAGCCGGGGATCGAGCCGTTGTTGCGGCGCAGATTGTTGGCGATCTCAACGGGGTTGTACTGGATGGCCACATAGAAGTAGTTGAATGCCAGAATCAGCAGCAGGTAGATCACAACGTACAGCCAGGAGGTGTAGTTGAAGGTGTGGAAGAATGCATACCACACCGGGTGTGCCTGCTGGTCGATCTGCAGGAAGCTGCCGATGGTGCCCGGGATGGACACCAGAGCCGAAGCGAAGATGATGGGCATAACGCCGCTCATGTTCAGCTTCAGGGGCAGATAGCTGTTCTGACCGCCCATCTGCTTGCGGCCTACCACGCGCTTTGCGTACTGAATGGTGATGCGGCGCTCTGCGTTGGTCATGACGACCACGAAGACCACAGCCACCAGTGCCAGCACGATCAGCAGCGGCAGGAAGAAGTAGTACTGGGGCTTGCCGGACGCTGCCTGAGTCAGCAGACCCTTGACAGAGGTGTACAGCGAAGACCAGTTGGAGACGATCGAAGCAAAGATGATGAGCGAGACACCGTTGCCGATGCCCTTGTCATCGATCTGCTCACCGCACCATGTGATCAGCTGTGCGCCGGCCACAAAGGTTGCGATGATGACGATGGCGGCAAAGATGCCGGCACCGCCGGAAACGTACTTCAGTGCGCCCATATTGCGGATCACGAAGTAGTAGCCGATGCTCATGATCAGAGCGACCACAGCACCTGCGTACCGGTTGATCTGCTGCAGCTTCTGCTGGCCGTCGGCTTCCTTTGCCAGATTTTCCAGCGCGGGAATTGCCACGGTGAGCAGCTGCACAATAATGGAGGCGTTGATATAGGGTGTCACACCTAACGCGAAGAGCGTGCAACGGGCCAGAGCACCACCGCTCATCATGTTCAGATAGGAGAGCATGTCGCCGTTTGCGAACATCTGCGTCAGCGCAGAGCCGGAAACGAACGGAACGGGGATGGCACAGCCCAGACGGTACACCACGAGGATCGCCAGCGTGAACAGGAGACGATTTTTAAGCTCGGGGATCTTCCATGCGTTACGGAATGTCTGGAACACCTTACATCACCTCAGCCTTTCCGCCTGCCTTCTCGATTTTCTCTTTGGCAGAAGCGGAATAGGCTGCGGCCTTCACGGTCAGAGCCTTGGTCAGCTCGCCGTTGCCCAGAACCTTAACGCCGTCCAGAGTCTTCTTGACCAGACCCTTTGCCTTCAGAGCCTCGGTATCGACGACATCGCCGGCATTGAAAGCAGCTTCCAGATCAGCCACGTTGACGATGGCGTACTGGGTAGCAAAGATGTTGTTAAAGCCAACCTTGGGCAGGCGGCGTGCCAGAGGCATCTGGCCGCCCTCGAAACCAGCGTGCTTCACGCCGGAACGGGCCTTCTGGCCCTTGCTGCCGAAGCCGGCAGTCTTGCCATTGCCGGAGCCAATGCCGCGGCCCTTGCGGGTCACAGCCTTGTTTGCGCCGGGAATCGCGTGCAATTCATGAAGTTTCATTATGCGTATACCCCCTGCTATTAGGCTTCGGTGACGCTGAGCATAAAGCCGATCTTTGCGATCTTGCCCTGCGTAGCGGCATTGTCAGGCTGAACGGTAACGTCGCCCGGCTTCTTCAGGCCCAGAGCCTCAGCGGTAGCGATCTGCTTAGCGCCGCGGCCAATCAGGCTCTTCTTCAGCTCGATCTTGAGCATCTTATCTGCCATGGTTTGTTACCTCCTTAACCCAGAATTTCTTTCACGGTCTTGCCGCGCTTCTCAGCGACAGACTCAGCGCTGACCAGGCCGCACCAGACCTGCGAAGGTAGCAGAAACAACGTTGATGGGGTTGTTGGAACGCATAGACTTCGCACGAATGTCCTTGATGCCAGCAGCCTCAATGACGGCACGCACAGGGCCGCCGGCGATCATACCGGTACCAGGTGCAGCCGGCTTGAGCAGAACGGCGCCTGCGCCGTACTTGCCGACGATCTCGTGGGGGATGGTGGTGCCCTTCAGGGCAACCTTGTGCATGTTCTTCTTAGCAGCAGCTTCGCCCTTGCGGATTGCCTCAGGCACTTCGCCGGACTTGCCGATGCCGTAACCAATGGTGCCCTTGCCGTCGCCCACGACAACCAGAGCGGCAAACTTCATGATGCGGCCGCCCTTGACAGTCTTGGAAACGCGGTTGATGGAGACAACCTTGGTGATCATGCCGTCGTCTTCACGGTTTCTCATAGCCATAATGTGTTTCCTCCTCTCATTACAGCTTCAGGCCGCCCTCACGGGCGCCATCAGCCAGGGCCTTAACACGGCCATGATAAACGTAGCCACCACGGTCGAACACGACCTCGGTGATGCCCTTTTCCAGAGCCTTTGCTGCGATCTTCTTGCCGATCTCAGCAGCGGCCTCGACGTTGCCGCCGTTGCCGTTGAAGTCCTTGTCCATAGTAGAAGCCGACACCAGAGTCACGCCCTGCTCATCATCGATGATCTGAGCGTAAATGTGCTTGGCGGAGCGGAAAACATCCAGGCGAGGACGTGCTGCGGTGCCGCTGATCTTGTTACGAACGCGGCGATGACGACGAAGACGAGCTTCGTTCTTGTCGATCTGCTTAACCATTGTCTTTCACTCCTTACCTTATTTCTTGCCCTTGCCGGCCTTGCCTTCTTTGTGCTTGACAACCTCGCCCTCGTAGCGAATGCCCTTGCCCTTGTAAGGCTCGGGCGGCTTCTTGGCGCGGATCTCGGCAGCATACTGGCCGACCTTCTGCTTGTCAATACCGGTAACGGTGAAGTGGTTGGGATCCTGCCACACGATGGTGCAGTCCTCAGTATCAGGAATGTTCACCTGATGAGAGAAGCCCAGGTTCATGACCAGGTTGGAGCCCTGCTTCTGGCAGCGCAGGCCGACGCCCACGATCTCCAGCTTCTTCTCGTAGCCGTTCACAACACCGTTCACCATGTTGGCGATGTTGGTACGGGTCAGGCCGTGCAGGCTGCGGGCCTGGGGTTCGTCATTGGGGCGGGTAACCAGAACTTCATTGCCCTCGACCTTGACGGTCATCAGGGGATGATAGTTGGAATTCAGGCTGCCCTTGGGGCCCTTGACGGCGACGTGATGTGCTGCCTCATCGACAGTGACAGTAACGCCGGCAGGAATGACGATGGGTTTTCTTCCAATTCTCGACATTGTCTTTTACCCCTTTCTTACCACACGTAGGCCAGGACTTCGCCGCCGACGTGTGCAGCACGTGCAGCCTTATCAGTCATGATGCCCTTAGAGGTGGAAATGATTGCGGTGCCCAGGCCCTTCATGACCTTGGGCATATCCTCGCAGTTGGTGTAGATGCGCAGGCCGGGCTTGGACACGCGGCGCAGACCAGCGATAACGGGCTCGCCGTTAGCCTGATACTTCAGGGTGACAACGATGGTACCCTGAACGGTGTCGTTCTTGACCTGCATGCCCTTGATGTAGCCCTCGTCAACCAGAATCTGGCAGATAGCCTTCTTCATGTTGGAAGCGGGGATCTCCACAGAAGGGTGTTTGGCAGTGCTAGCGTTGCGGATGCGAGTCAGCAGGTCCGCGATAGGATCAGTAATCTGCATTTGCCACTAACCTCCTTAGATTAGCTCTCGTTTGTTTTATAATGATACCGCCCCGAAACATCGTTGCCCCGGGGCGGATATCCGACAAATTATCCGGCCCTCTGGCTTGATTACCAGGAAGCCTTCTTCACGCCCGGGATCTCGCCCTTGTAGGCCAGCTCACGGAAGCACACACGGCACACGCCGTACTTGCGCAGCACGGAGTGGGGACGGCCGCAGATGCGGCAGCGGGTGTATGCACGGGTAGAGAACTTAGCAGGACGAGACTGCTTCAGCTTCATAGACAGTTTAGCCATTGTAGAAATCTCCTCCCTTAGTTGTTCTCTGCGAACGGAGCGCCCAGAGCCTTCAGCAGCTCCTTGCCCTCTTCGTCAGTCTTGGCAGTGGTGACAAAGCAGACATCCATGCCGCGGACTGCATCGACCTTCTCGAAGTCGATCTCGGGGAAGATGATCTGCTCCTTGATGCCGCATGCAAAGTTGCCGCGGCCATCAAAACCGTTGCCGTTGATGCCGCGGAAGTCGCGGACACGGGGCAGTGCGATGTTGAAGAAGCGATCGACGAACTCATACATACGCTCACCGCGCAGGGTGACCTTGCAGCCGATGGGAGTGCCCTGGCGCAGCTTGAAGTTAGCAACGCTCTTCTTGGCACGGCACACAACTGCCTTCTGGCCAGTGATCTGGCCCAGATCCTTCATGACAGCTTCCAGGATCTTCTCGTTGTCCTTGGCTTCGCCGCAGGCAACGTTGATGACGACCTTGTCCAGCTTGGGGATCTGCATAACGCTCTTGTAACCGAACTTGGAGTTCAGAGCAGGAGCAATTTCATTGACATACTGTTCTTTCAAACGAGCCATTGTTCCTTACTCCTTTCTTACAGCTCAGCGCCGCACTTCTTGCAGACGCGAACCATCTTGCCGTCCTTCTCGACGTGGCCCACACGCACGGCCTTGCCGCACTTGGGGCAGATGGGCATGACCTTGGATGCGTACATAGCACCCTCAGCCTTGACGATGCCGCCCTGCTCGCCCTGACGACGAGGCTTGACGTGCTTGGTAACCATGTTCTGGCCCTCAACGATGACCTTGTTCTCAGAGGGGCTGACCTGCAGGACCTTACCAGTGTGGCCCTTGTCCTTGCCGCTGATGATCATAACGTTGTCGCCGTTTTAACATGAAGATTATTCATTTTTAAAACCTCCTTACAGCGATTCCGGAGCCAGGCTCAGGATCTTGGTGTAGCCGGCATCACGCAGCTCGCGAGCAACGGGTCCAAAGATACGGGGTACCCTTGGGGCTCTTGTCGGCCAGTGACGTAACGGCGGCGTCTCATCGAAACGGATGTAGGAGCCGTCGTCGCGGCGGACGCCATGCTCTGCGCACGATGACAGCCTGACGACGTCGCCCTTCTAACGGAGCC
>ENA-OQAX01000003-OQAX01000003.1-human-gut-metagenome-genome-assembly--contig:-NODE-3-length-45611-cov-2.406846_pt1 | contig 45611 bp, 55 predicted proteins | sample MGYA00242741_ERZ504539 | MGnify/ENA primary metagenome ERZ504539 (study PRJEB26092, sample SAMD00036277) | human gut metagenome | host: Homo sapiens | study: EMG produced TPA metagenomics assembly of the... | reverse complement strand
GTCAAATTTAATAATAGTGTTGACGAATATACAGCTAAAATGGACGACTATATTAAAGATGTTGAAGAAAAGGCAAAGAGTATTGCTGAAAATATGAATGGATTAGAAATCATGCCAGTCTTCAACTATATGATAGTTAGACCTTATGACCAAAAATCCTTATCAGAAAATTAAAGTTTCTTCATCAGGACTTATTTATGATTTAGGTGGACACAAACCAGAGTTTAAGAACCCTGATAATGGACAACTAGAAGAAGAAGAAAACTTCATTGTTGTAGGTAAAGTAATTGAAGTAGGTCCAGAAACTAAGTATGTTAGAGAAGGAGACGATGTATTCTTTACTAAACCTTCACAAACTCCAATACCATTCTTTAAAATGGGACTTGTCTATGTAAGTGAACAACGTGTTCTTGCAGTAGTAAATGAAAAATTAAGAGCTCGTTTCCAAAGAGCTGCAGAAGGAAAACTAAAAGCATACAATAAATTTTAATTATGGAAGAGAAAATATACTTTTTGCCTGGCGATGTGGTAACACTACGTCAGGCAATTCCTTATAAGCCAACTATGATTGTTGTGAAGAAGGAAACTAAGATAATAAACCCACGTAAATCTGCTGGAATAGAAGGATTTACAGGAGGAAAAGAAGATTGCCTTAAAGGAATTAAATGTAGATGGTTCACATCAACTGGTGAATTACAAGAAGCAGTATTTAACACAAAGGATTTAATAAAACTATAACAATGGTTTCTAGAAGAAAACTTAGACAACAGACTGAGAGAAACTCACAAGCTGCACAATCATCTTTAGCTAATTTTAAACCAGCAGCACCAGCGACACCCTCTTACCCTAATTTAGGAACTAGAATTGGGCAACAACCTCAAGGACTTTCTCTTAGCGAGAGAAATGAAAATGAGAACCAAGTTAAACAACACCAATGGTAAGAAGATGATACAAGACACAAATGCTAAATTTAGAGAACAGCCAAGTAGATTTACTGGCTCATTCAATAATGCATTTGCGGCAGCCAGAAAACAAGGATTAAAACAGTTCCAGTGGAATGGTAAGTTATATGGAACACAATTAGCTACTCAGCAAAAGGCTCCCACACAGCAAAAAGCTGCTCCTGCTAATGAACCTACTTATCTTGATTTTATGAGAAGAGGTTCTCTACCACAAGTAGATGTAGTAGCAAAGAGAGTTTCAACTACTCCTATTCCTGCTCCGGTACAGCCTGCACAAAACACTCCAAGTGCAGACTCTTTAGGATGGGGAAGTAACCAAGGCCCTTATCGTTCAGCAGGAACTATTGCTCCTACACGAGGATTTGATAATAGAGGAGCATATTCTACGACAGGTGGTTCATTTACAAATACAGTTGGAAACAATCCAAATTACGAAACTTCTCCACAAATAAGAAGGTATACTCCTTCCTTCAGATTTCCTGGAGTTAGAAGTAACGAGAAGGGAGGAAAATTTGAAGACAAACAAAAAGCATTTGTTGCATACTTAATTCAAGCTTCTGGAGTAGATAGTGAGGATGAATTAAATGATTATATTCAAGATTTAGGACAAGAAGGATTACAAAAAGAATTGGAGAAATTTGAAGAACTTATGACACAAGGAACTGAACAAGTACCGGCAGCAGCTAAGGGTGCAAAATTAAATTATATCAAATCATTAAGAGGACAATGTCCAGAAGGATTTGAAATGCAATATTTCAAGAAAGGTGGAGTAATGTGCAGCCAATGTATTAAGAAGGCAAAAGCACAGAAAGCTCCAACTAAAGCAGAGCAAGGAACTAAAGTAGTTCAAGACTTTAAAGCTGACATGAAGAAATGTGGCGGGAAGATGAAAGGCAAAATGAAGAAAAAAAGAAGACGGAGGAAAAGTAAAGACTATTCCCGGAGTTTTAGATACGAAAGAAAATAAACTGTCTCCAAAAGGTAAAGTACAAATAAAGAAACATTACTTTGGAGGAAAACTCTAAATAACTTATGCAGAAAATATTTCTATATGATAATGTAAATAATAGAATAGAGTTAAATGTTCCGGAAATTTTACTCATTCGTGAGTTTAAAGCCCTAATGGATAAAAAAAGAAATATTACTCCCAAGGATAAAGAAGGAAAACTTGGAACTCAAGCATTTAAAGAATTTACATATATATGGTTGGCATTAGATTGGTTATCTCCTTATGCTGATTATGCAGAACAAGAGAGACACCAAGAAGCTTTAAAGGACGCAGGACTTACTCAAGCAGAATTCGATGACCCAATATTCAGGGCAGCTTGTAGAAAATACAGAGCTTTACAAGAAGAAACTCGTTCAATAAAGATGCTAAAAGCAGCTCAAAACACGGTTGATAAATTTATTGACTATTTCAATAACATAGACCCAGAGGAGAGAGAATTACAATCTGGCAAACCTATCTTTAAAGTAAAAGATATTATGACAGAAATCTCTAGTTTATCTAAAGTTAATGATGAACTGAAGGCATTAGAAGGTCAGGTTAAGAAAGAACTCGTTGAAGATTCTTCTTTACGTGGAGGTGCTACTGATGGATTTATACCTAAAGACTTTTAATTATGGCTAGAGGAAGAAAAAAGAAAGTTGTTGAAGAACCTACTTTAGATATCCTTCCGGAAAGAGTCCAACGAATATTACAAGAAGTAAAACAGAAAGAGGACCAAGAGTTCAAGGATGAAATTACTTCTCTAATAAAGGCTAGAAAAGGAGAATGGGATGTCACTATAAATGATGATATCCCATTTTTTGATTCCAATCTATCCTACGAACTTACAGGATATAAACCTATCGATGATAAACACGGATTGGACTTTGACCCAGCTTGGTATACTGAAGCTAAGGATACATTTATGAGAACAGGACATTACTGTACTTATAGATTTGGAACCAAGCCTTATAATGACTTCTGGACGCAAGAATATATAAGATGCAGAGATGGAATGACAGTTAATGGATATACAATTACTGGTGATAATTATTTCTTCTTGAATTATTATCAATTAATGGACTTGACATCAGCTGACAAAGCCGGTGGTGGTAGACTTTATGACTTCCCAAGATTCTTTGTAAAGCAGTATGAATATTTCCATTACGTTGAATTATGTAAGAGATTAAGAAAAAATGCCATAGGACTTAAAGCCCGTGGAGTCGGTTGACACAATAAACTAAAGCCGACTATAAATTCCGTAAAATCGGTGAAGACTAACGTGATAAATCACTTAAATTTTTTAAATTATGAATAGACAAGAACAAATTAAATTCATTGAGGATAATTATCCCTTATACACAAATATATTCCGGAACATTTAATAAAACATTTTATTAGAGGTTACTTTGATGGTGATGGGTGCATTACTGGATGGCTAGCTATAGAAAAAGGAAAATCTGATAGAGTCAGATACTCATTTGATATTTGTGGAAAACTGAGTCATTATTGACAGAATTTATGAAGGTTTTTAATATTCATAATATTAAGATAAATATGAATTATCTAAAAAGAGATAATATGTATAGAGTGAAAACTACTTCTAAAAAAGAAATAGAAAACTATTCCATTTTCTTTATGATGATTCATATTTTTACTTAAGTAGGAAATTTAAGAAATTTGATTACTATGTTAATACCGAGGTAAGTCAGCTCATCGCTGACCACCGTAACGCGTAGGAGATGAACGTTAACGAGAGTAATAATTCTCCCAAGAGTGCGGAACATTCTAATATAGAATGAAAATGTACGCTGACCTTATAGGAAACTATAAGAGCAATAGGATAAAAAGCCTATTGGATAACACAGTGTTTAGTGAAATTGGTGCTGCAATTGCAGTAAACACATATAATTGTAGAAGAAACTCTGTTATAGTTATTGCAGCTCAACTTGAAAATTATCTTACTAAGACTCTTAGTAAATGTTGGAAACAGTTGGACTTTTTAAATGACTATACTGATGGAGGATTTTCAAACTAAGGCAAGTAGAAGATACAGCTCTTAGTAAGAAGCATCTGTTTATAAAGTAATAAATGGACAGAAAGTAGAAGCTGGATGGATGTCAGAAATCACTGGTATCAATGCTGATAAGCCAAATAAGATTCGTGGTGACCGTACCGACTTATTAATATATGAAGAAAGTGGTTCTTGGCCTCAATGGAAAAGAGCTTTCGAACAGGGAGACGCTCTTGTAGGTATTCAGGGAGCAAAGTTCGGAATTAAAATGGCCTGGGGAACAGGTGGAGATAAAGGTCCTTCACTTGAAGGATTAGCTAAAGCATATGAAGAACCAGATACATATGATGCTCTTCCTTACAGACATAAATATACTCCAACTGGTGAAGAAGTTATTACAGCTTACTTTATTCCTGCATATACTATCATTAATAGACCAGGACTTATTGATAAAAGAGGTTGGACAGACCCAGTTAAAGGTAGGGCTTATTATGAAAAGGAAAGAGACAAGAAAGCAGCTGACCCTGAAACTTTAATTATACACTGTGCTGAATATTGCTTTACAGCAGACGAAGCTCTAGCTTTGGAAGGTACTAATAAATTTAATAAGGTACTTATTTCAGAACAGATTGCAAGAATTAGAGTTGACAAACAAGGTCAGAAAATTAGTGTAGGTTCTCTTGAATATAAGTTTAATGGCCCAGTACAAAAAGAAAATATAGTTGGCTTTAAATGGATAGAAAACTCTGCTCATGGTAAAGTACATATATTGGAACATCCTATTTGGACTATTGATGATAAACAACCTAAGATGAGGGATATGTATGTGGCTGGAATAGACAGTATTGATATTGGACAGAAGGAAACTTCTGATGCTACTAAAGACCCTTCTGATTTTTGTATTGTAATTAAGAAAAGAATTAGAGGTCTTACTGACCCTATGTATGTTGCCTATTATAAGGACAGACCTCAAGACGTAAGAGATGCATATAAAATTGCACTAAAACTTATGGAGTATTACAATTGTCAATGTGTAATTGAAGCATCTAAAGTTGCCATGATTACATGGGCTAGAGAAAATAAATGTCTTAATAGGTTTATGAGAAGACCTAGGGCTACTATGCCTGATGTTCAAAATGGACAAAGTAAACAGTACGGTGCTCCAGCAACAGTGGCAGTTATTGATTTACAGACTGACTTAATTGCAGACTTTGTAAATGACTATTGTCATACAATATGGTTCCCAGAAATGCTTGATGAACTTAATCGTTATACTGATGAGAATAAGCGAAAGTTCGATATTGTGGCGGCTATGGGTATGGCTGAACTTGGTGACCAAGAATTACAAGGAATAATACCTAAAGCTGTTGAAAATGTAGATGATGCATTTCAAGACTTTGGATATTATAGAGACGAGAATGGAATTAAAAGGTGGGGAACTATTCCTAAAGAGAAACCTAATATTCCTAAATATGATTTATTCCCTTATCATTATGACAACGACAGAACTAGAAGCAGCAATCCTCGACATAATCCGCAGATGCTACAAAATGGAATATACTAGCAAACTTATAGTGAAAGAACTTCCAGAAGGAGGTTATTCAGCTATATTTGCGATGAATAATATTGATAAACCGTTAGTAATCTCTGGACAATTAGGGGCTTGCGACTTTTTGAAATATATAGAACAAGAACTTAAAGACAAATGTCTTTGGAGAGTTGAATATTCATTAGGATATCAATCATTCCCAGAGCCTTGTCCAGAATCACCTGAACAAATAAAATGTAAAAATGAAAGATACTAAAAAGAATGAAGAGTTGATGGAAGCTACCAACAGGGCAATCAGCGAGCTGGTTTATCCTAAGTACAGGTTGCAAAAAGCATACAACTACTATAACTGCAAAAGAGATGCTGAGCAGTACAGATTTCTTGAAGAAAATTATGGTATAGGTCAACCTACATCAGTAGAATTCATACCTCTTATTAGGAAACATGTGGATGCTTTAGTAGGAGAGTTTCTAGGAACTCCAATTCTTCCTAAAGTATCTTGCAAAAGACTCTGCAACGATAAGTGCCATCACTCGTGAAAAAAGAAGTCGCAATTTCCTCTGAAGTATATAGTCTTCTACAAAAACACTTAAAGAACTCTATGCTTAGCTTTATTGACGGAAGAGATATTACAGATAAAGCCATAGAACAACAAATACAAAAGTTGATTGATGATTTAGACCAATCATTTATTTCTCAATATGAAATGGCAGCTCAAAATGTTATTGAGTATATTATGCAAAGTAGAGACACAGACCTTATGACTAAACTAAGAATATTGTTCTTAGATTTACTAATAACTGGTTATGCTTTCTACAGAGTAAAGCCATCTACAAGTAAGGGAAATATTGATATAGAGGTACTTAATCCTTTAAATACATTTATTGATAGAAATCCTGAATCTATATATATTAAAGATTCTTATAGAGTTGTTGTAAGAAAATGGCTTACTAAGAATCAAATCTTAAATATATATGGTAGAGATTTATCAAGAGATGATATTGCTAAAATTAAAGACTCATGGCATCAAAGCTTTGATACTTCTCATTATTACGTAAGGTCATTTGCTGATGTAAAGAGTGGTGCTCCTATGACAGACGGACTTGAAGCAGGAAGAGAAATAGTTCCTGGATTTCCAGATGAAGCTATTCAATCTTACAATTATAAACTAATTCCTGTTTATGAAGTAGAATGGACTGAAACTGATAAAGACTATAACCTACAGAGATATGAAACTGTTCGTATAGGACAGGAGATTTATATCTTAAAAGGTAAAAATGAGGAAGTAATAAGAAGTAAAGATAATCCTTCTTATTGTAGTTTATCAGTAAATGGAGTCTACTTTAATGATAGAAATAATGAGCCATTCTCTTTAGTATTAGCTTGTGCTAATCTACAAGATAGATATGACTTATTACATTTCTATAGAGACAATTTAATTGCAAATAGTGGGACTACTGGAGATTGGTTAGACTTATCAGTGCTCCCAACAGCTCTCGGAGTTAAACTTCCTGAAAGAATCCAGAAATGGATTGCTTATAAGAAATCAGGAGTTGCAATTATTGATACATCTCAAGAAGGAAGACAATTTAATAGTAATACTACATTCTCTGGATTTGATGATACGGTTAAAGCTCAAACTATCCAAGGTATTCAAATTGCAATTGATGCTACTGAGAACACAACAAGTTCTATTACTGGAGTCTTTAGAGAACGTTTAAATGGAATCCAACAAAAGGATGCAGTTACTAATGTACAGACAAGTGTTAATAATTCATTTATTATTACTAAAAAAGTACTACCAACAAATGGATTTAGTAACTAATGAACTTCTTCTTGACTGCTTGAATATAGCTAAGATTGTATATAAGAATGGATTGAAGGGAACTTTAATTCTTGGAGATAAATATCAAAGAGTCTTTACTGCACTTCCAAAATACTTTACTGTTAGTGATTATGATATTCATATTGTAACAAGCACTGATGTTATTAAAGACATGGAATCTATTAAAGCTATTATCCCCTGAATTTATTAAGAGTGGAACTCTAGAACCAGGAATAATCTTTGAAGCATTAACTGCCAAGAGCTTAACTGAACTTAAATATAAAGTACAGAAAGCACTTAAAGTACAGAAGGATGAAAACGGTCAGATGCAGCAACTTATGCAGCAGAATGAACAACTTCAACAGCAAGTACAACAACTTCAACAACAACTTCAACAAGCTCAAAATAAGGTTGAATCTCTTAATGAAGCTAAGTTACAAATTGAAGATAGAAAGGCTAAAGCTGATGAACAAATCGGATGGTATACAGCTAAGACTGATAGAAGGTCTAAAGATTCTAAAGCTGAAAACGACGATAAAAGAACTGAAATTGAGTACGCTCAATTATATGATGGCAATTCTAATAATAACGAAGTAAGAAATATATAATATATGACTCCTGTATTTAATGTATGTAAATCTAACACTTGCGGATTAACAATCACTGGTCTCTCGAGAGAGGCCGGTGAGTATCTGCCAGAAGATTCTACTGAAAACATAATTAACACTTTTAAGTACAGTGAAACTGTAACTGTAAATGTTATACAATTAGATAAGATAGACGAACCTGAATTTATTAAATCTACTGTTGTACCTCATTTAACTAACACTGATGAAGTAGAAGTAGATATATCTAAAGATGGTAACTACCGTATCTCACATATCATAATTCCCACTACAGAGTGGTTGCAAAAAGAAATAGATAATCCTAATAGTTCTTTATCTTCTTATGCAGTTGTGTATGTTTCTGACGGTTCTACAATATATAAGTACATAAATGAAGGGCTTGTTGAATGTCCTGCACTCGAACTTGCTGAAAGAAATCCTGACGGGACTACAATTTCCATAAGTGAAAAAAATACCTTTTCCATTTGTTATTTATCCAAATGTTTTGTTACTTTGTGCAATGAAATTTTAAACATGAACCTTCTTAAATGTAAGAGTAAAAATGCAGATTTAGACAACCTAATATTTAAGAGAGATTTTGTTTGGATGACTATTAACGTAATTAAATACTCCGTTAGCCTTGGTCAATATGCAGAAGCCCAAAGAATATTAGAACAAGTAAATACTTGCAATGGTTTTTGTGATTCAATTAATAACAAATATAAAACTTTAAACAGAAGTTCTGGATGTGGATGCAATTAGTTTACTTAAACAGAAAATAATTGAGGATTATAATTCTTACGTGAAAAACTATATAAGGGATACCGAGAAGACTATTCTTTAATTTTGCACGAAATAAGTTTTATAGAGACTCATACTAAATTAGATAACTGTGACTTTATTTATCAACAACTAATGTTAGCATAATATATGTCAGAATATAAAGTACTAGAAGAAGGAGTTCTACTTGATGACTGGATGAACGATAATCCAGAACAGCCATATATTCCTAAGAAAACTCCTAGCTGTAATTGCAACACTTGTCCAGACGAAGACGGACATTTACTAAAGGATAACTTCTTTGGGGAGTTCTTAACTGAAGCTGATAAGAGAAGAGCTAGAGAGAACCTAGGACTCAAAGATATGGAAGGCGATGCAGCCAACATTACTTATAAGACAGATACTGACCCTGATATAGAGTCGGTTAAAGACGCCTTAGATAAGTTGTTCTATGTTCCAATAACTATTAGCTCATTTACTGTTTCTCCTAATGAAGCAGAAACAGGTTCAGAAGTTAATACCCTTACATATAACTGGAAATATAATAAAGAGATTAAACAACAATACTTTGACGGAGAAGAAATTAATGCTTCACTTAGAACTAAAACTATAACTGGAGCATTTAAAACTACAACATCTAAAACCTTAACTGCATCGGACGGAACAGAATCCAAATCTAGTACTGCATCTTTAGTATTCAAAGATGGAAGATATTATGGAGCAAGTGCAACAGACCCAACAGTTTCTGATATGATTTCTTCTTTTACAAGAAGCCTGAATCTTACTAGAGGAAACAGTTTTACAGTTAATGCTAGAGAAGGTCAATATATCTATCTTTTAGTCCCATACTCTTTAAAAAGATATTTCTTTTTCAGTAGGTGGATTTGAAGGAGGATTTTTTATAGTAGACGATAATTACCAATTCACTAGATATGAGGGAACTACTATAAAAATGCGTTCTCTTTAGAAGTGATAATCCGGGCTTAGGAAGTACAACAGTAACTATTAAATAACATGGCAGTAGAGTTAATTAGCGAAATAGTTCAAAAAGGTGGTCAGGATTTCGCTCTAGTTGATGCCAATAACATTCGTGGTGGTTTTTACCAAGTAACCGAAATGAGCGAAAGAGATGCAATACCAGACAAAAGAAAAAGAATGGTATGCTTTGTTTCGTACTCAATGACCCTGACAAGGTCTTTACATACCAATGGCTTAATGGTTATTGGATTAAAGCACAACTTGGCGGCGGAGGTGGTGGAGACGGAGACACTAGAGTTGAAATAGTATCAACGCCAGAAGAGCTAGCAAACAGAGTAGACTTGGAAAGAGCTGGACAAATCGTATATATCGAGAGTACAGATGAAGTTCTATTCTGGTCTAATAAAGACAAATGGAGCTCTTTTGACCATATTAAAATACAAGATACAGAACCAGTTGATGATGATGCAGTATGGATAAATACTAGTCAGAAATCACTACCTCAGTATACAAATCCAGATTTGGCTACTATAATAGAGGCAGTTGAAGCACTTAGAAAACTGGTAAATAAGCATGAATATGCATTTACACATGAGATGTCAAGTGGGGGTTTTGAAAATAGTGCAAGACTCGATATGATGAAAGCTGCTTCACCTTTGGAACCAGGAACGGAAACAGAATCGACAGCAGCAGAAGAATATCCAGAATACACTGAATATGAAACTCCAAATTTAAAGCATTTAGCTATTAAAGCAGGAACTTACTCAAGCTTGCTTGAAAACACAAGAAACTTTGTAAATAACGAATTACTATGGTGTACAGACACTAAACAATTATATATTATGAGTAATGGTAGTTTAAATTGGATTAATAAAAAGCGGAAGTGGTGGTGGAACCGAGTGGGACCCATCTGTCTCGACGAACTGGATACCATTGGATTTGTTACCCCTAGTGGTCAAACATACAGGGTTAAGATAGAGAATGATGGAAAAATGGTTATCTATAAGAAGGAAATGGATACACCACAAACTAAACCAACTGGAGGTCAAGAAGACCCTTCTGGATGGGTTTATGTTACATCACTATTCTTACAGAAGCTATATATAAATTCCATATATTGTGGAGGATTAACATCTAATGAACATAGTTACAACTATTGTTCACATCATTTTGTTGAACTCTCGAACCTAACTAATGAAGATATTAACTTGAATGGTCTTTCTTTGCAATATGCAACTGAAGGAACTCAATGGCAAGTACTTCCGTTATGGGGAACAATTAAAGCACAATCTACATTCTTAATTAGGGGTGCTCAATGTTCAGTAATGGATGCAAATACTACTAAGATTAAAGTAAAAACATATGATATGGAATGGAGAGATTCAAGCGGAAATCTAATGAAGTTTGATAACAACAAATCCAAATTCTATCTTACTTGGGGAACTACTCCCTCAACAGTTAGAAATCCATATTCAAATGCTGACGGAAACTACAGAGTATCATTGGGATATATTGACTTAGTTGGATTTAACAAGGAAAATGCAGAATCCTCTGATACAATTGATGCAAGTGAAAACAAACCGTATACATATTTAAGTACTGATAAACTCTTTACTAAATATTATGCAATGGACCCAGTAAGTCAGGCTACTAAAGCATTGGATAAAAGAAATAATGCTAATGATTGGTATTTTGTTGACCTCACTAAAGAGTTAGTTCCAAGTGTTGAAGCTTTTTACTCCAAGAGCCTCATTTGAAAATAAAACAATATTCTACAACAAATCTAAACTAGTAAGTTTAAACCTAACTTAATATCTTGTACCTTCGGAAGACAGGCAACTGCCCCAAATGCTACAAGATGTTTTAATTGGGTGTCAGTAGGATACTTTGACGAATACCTTTGGTACAAGTCAAAAGGAAGTGGCGACGAAGGCTCTTGGACTAAAAGTGGAATCATTCAAAAATGAAACGGGCGTTAGGAAATATTACAATCGTATTAGAATGGAAGCTACCGATGGAACTCCGTTTACTACTCATAAAGTAATTCTTAAAAACTTAGGAGTAGGTACTTATGAATACAGAGTAGGTAGAGCTGATGCAGATGGCAATCCAAGTGAATTTGCTAGTGATTCTTTAACATTTACAGTAAGAGGTACTGATGATATAAAAGACGATTTTACATTTGTTCAAGTAAGTGACCAACAAGGTTTTAACTGGGATGAATATAATGTTTGGAGAATATCAGCAGAGTATATAAAAAATCATGTTCCAGAAGCGCAGTTCACTATTAATACTGGCGATATGACGCAGAATGGAAATAGAATCAATGAATGGATTGATTATTACAATGCTCGTAAATCTCTATGGGGAGTTGAAGAAATGGTAACAGTTGGAAATAATGACTTATGTCCAGCTAATATGTACGTATTAGGAAATGGTGGAGACAGTTCTAAAATTAATCCCTCTAATATGTCGTTCTTCTACACATTTGAGATGAATGAAACTAATCCTCCTATATTTACTATTGAAAATAAAGAGGTATTCATTGATTCTCTTTACTCATTTAATTATGGTAACGTACATTTCATGTGTGTAAACTCTGAAATTACTGACATGACAGAAACTAATATTTATGGATTAAGCACTGGAAAGATAACTTATCCATATATAAAACAATGGTGTCAAAAAGATATTGATGCTAATGCTTCTGCTGCTTGGAACATCGCTTACTGTCATGAAATGCCCTTTACTATTATTACTCAAAATGTTATCCAACAATTCTATTGGAATGACACTGAAAATAACAAAGTAGAGAGAAGTGGCAGCCATTTAAATTATAATGTACCTAATTCTGACAAATACTGGTTTAGTAAATTCTGTCAAGAAAACAATATAAGACTTGTCCTTGGAGGACATAAACATACATATAGCGTTAGTTGGCCTCTTAAAGAGAATTTCTCACAAGACGGAACTCCTATAAGTATGAAGCCAATTATTCAAGTGACTCAATCTGATTTAACTACTTACTTTAATAGTGATAGTTTATATGAGGAAACAGAAGGAGACTTGGCTGGACAAAAAATTCCCTTCTGCTTGGAAAACTGATAATAACTTTAAACAGCATAAACACTTATGTACATTTGAGTTAGTTGATAATATCACTGCTCCTGTGTATGCGATGTGTCAAGCTACTGGTTATAAACATACATCCAATAAGGAATTACCCGCACCAAATATACCTTGGTTAAGACGCTACTTCCCTGCTACTGTTAAAGTTGTAGACCAAACCAACATTACTGCAACAGTAAATGCTGGACAGAGATATCCATTCTATATTATATGGAATGTTACTCCTACTCAAATAACAGGTACAGTTAAGAAGATTAATTATGTGTTTACCTCTGCTGGTAAATTCAATATTAATATTCAAAGTAGTGTTAATCCACCAGAAGCTATTGGTGGTAATGGGGAAGAAAACAACGGAAATGATTTAATTATCATAAAATAATGTCAGGTAAAAGTGTAAGTATAAAAAACAAAACTACTAATGAATGGGAAATCGTCGCAGGTAGCGACGCTTCCCAAATTAGTACTTCTAATCCTGACGTGCTAGTATCTGGAGAAGTAAATATCTCTGTTGACCAAGCACTCAGTAGAACCAAACAAAAGAATAGAAACACTTCAACGTAATGTTTCGTGGCTTGCGGAACATGGCGGGGGAGGCGGTGGTGGGGGAGGAGATTTCACATCCTCTATTAAATTAACTAACGGTGGTATTACAACATCTGAAGGAGTTAATATTCTATATTCTACCACTAAAGAAGTTAAACTAGATTACTTAATCACAGCATTAAAGAACAACCAAAAATTTACTATAACTGTTTCTCTAGACGGAAATAGTGTTATTTCAGGACAAGAAGGATGGTCTGGAACTCCGGGAAGTTTAATTATTAAAAACATATCCCAGTACTCATCATCAAATAGTCACTCGGTAGTAGTTACTGCAACCGATGCAGAAGGAATTAACGCTACTCCTTATATGTTAACTGTAATTGAATCATCTATTAATTTATCAAGTAGTGTTTCATCAGTTACTGCAACAATTGGATTGGCATATAAAATAACATATACAGTTACTAATAAAGTACTGGCTGCAGACACATCTTTGATTGTTAACAATGTCACTAATGGTGTTTCTAAAACATTTGAGCTTGGTAAGTTTACATCTACTGAACCTTTGTTATATGATGTTGATTTCTTCAGCTTATTTACAGGAACTCCAACGGCAGGTTCTTCTTACACTATTGAAGCATTTGCACAAACATCTATTGACGGAAAAACTATTACTTCTGATAAAGTAACTAATAAAGTTGTAGTAGAAGACGGAACTTCTCTTGTAGTACTTGTTGATGGTATTACAACTAAAGAAGAAGTAACAGCAGGAACACCTGCAACAGAGTTCCCTCAAGGTGGTAATATCTCATTCTCATTCACTCCTTATCTATCAGGTATTAGCATTATTTACTATGCTGTTAGAATGAAGAGAGGAAACATCGTAAGAGATATTGGAACATTTGAGCCTGATGCAGAAAACCCATTCAATGAAAACCAATATGTGCAAAGAGGTAAACAACAAATCTTTAGTTGGGCTGTTGCACAGAATGACGATTACTTAGGTGATTGGGACATTACATTGAGATGCTGGTCTGAAAAGGGTTCTCCTATGACAGATACACAACTTGCTTGTGTTGTTGTAAAATCTGCACAATCTTTAATTGCTGACCAAAATCCTAGAAATACTAGATATGCAAGTTGGAATATTAAGAATGAGTTTCCGACAGCTCCCACTGCAACTACATGGATGTCAAAAGAATTAAACTATATATCTCCGGGAACAACAGACCCGATTGTAGTAAATACTCCTTTAAATGTATATAATACTAATGGAGAACTATCTGGATTCTTATCTAGCAATGGACAAACAAAACTAAGACTCAGTGGTGAATCTTACGGTATAGTAGATTTACAACCATTTAAGGATGAAATAAGTGATAATAATAACTGGTCAAGACTAGGATTTACATTCTCTGTAACTCTAAAAACTGACCTACACCCGTTCTCTGATAGAACTATATTCTTTATAGGAAATTACAGTTCTGACGGAACATCTCCGAAGGTATTAAAGTTGGATTGGAAGACATTGTATGGTCTTACACTGACGGAAATATCAAGGAAACAATTTCTTGCAAGCTACAACAGAATGTTATTAATACTCTTGACTTTATAGTTGATAAGAATAATAGCGAAGTTAAAATCTTTATCAATGGAGTACTTAATGCTGCAAGGGAAATCAAATCTGACTTTACTTGGAAAACTACAAGTAAGTTCTATTTTGGCTTGCGATGCTGACGCAAATGGAAATATAGGTAACTTTGCCGATGTTGAACTTTACGATATGAGATTCTTTAGAAGTGCATTAAACGATAAACAGATTGTAATTAATGCTTTAAATGCAAGAGCTAACGCTTCACTTATGTCGGACGGTACAGTAGATTTCTCTCTGTATAACTCTTGGAAATCAAAGAACTTCTTTAATACATCTGAATCAACAGCATCTTCAACTCTATGGGACGACCAGAACAATACATATGCAAACATCAATTTCGATGCTTTAATTAGTGACTCTAATAAGAAGCCGCCTCTTCCAGTAGTTTATATTGACTGTGGTGGTTCTGGATTTACTAAAGCTGTATATGAAGCTGTAGGTGCAAACCCGACAGAATATACTGGTTGCACATTTAATTACTTTGGCCCTAATTCTACTAAGAGCTCGGCAGTATCTACCGGAGAATTATCAGTACAGATTCAGGGTACATCATCTACTGGTTATAGAAGTAAGAACTTAGAAATAATATTCAGAAAAGAACTATATGATGATTTAGGTGGCTTAATCGGCCCAGAGCTATTCCAGCCAAATAATACATGGATGCCTGAAAGTCAATTTACATTGAAAGCTGACGTAGTTGACTCTGCTCATGCTAACAATGCTTCTATTGGTAAATGGATTAATGATAATGCAGACTTACTGTTTGATAAAACCCCACCAATGGAACAACTTGAATCAAGACGTCCTGTTGATACTAGAGATAAAACAGTTACACATCAAAATGTAACAATTAAACATACACTTGAAGGATTCCCTTGTATCTTACTTATTAAGTTTGATGGAACTGATACTCAGGAAATGTTAGGTATTTACTCCTTTAACTTAGGACGTAATGCTTACTTTAACATGGGATTCAAGTTTTTTAAATCATTCTCAAGAAGAATCAAGGATTCATCTGGACAGTATCAAGAAAACCCAGTTCCTGCTTTCATTACTACTTACGAAACATATAAAGATAATGAAAATTTTGGAACTATTGACCAAAGACAAATATACTCTTATGAGTTCTCTGAAAATGCTAACATCATTATCAAAGACGATGGAACTAAGCAGATGACTGCTCTGTTCATGCAGGACGACTTATCTATCTTGCAGCATGTTGGAGAATTTAGGTATAATGGAGCAAATGGAGATAACTCCGATGTATCTGATAACAATATTTGGCAAAGACTTCAATTACTATTTACCGACTTAGCCAGTATGACTGGTGAAGCTGTTGATAAGTATAGATGGAATGTCCAAACAAAAGGCTACGAAAAAACAGGAGACCAATATGCAGCCCAACAATCTTGGTCAGCCCTAGCTGATGATTTAACTAATAGGCTAAATATTAGAAATGCTTATTCTTACTATATAGTTTGTATAGCATTTGGACTTGTGGACTCTCTTGGTAAGAATATGACACTTCGTTCTTGGAACGTTGGAGGAAGCCTTACTGATGAAAATATGAACAAATGGTGGCCTTGTTTTTACGACATGGATACGGCATTTGGTCTATCTAATACAGGTGAAGAAAATGTACCTAAGACAGCATATCTTGATACCTTTGCTAATGCTAAAGTAGAATCTGGAGTTAACTCTCTGGTAATTACTCAAAATTCAGCAGATGGAGGATATGATACATACTCTGCAAGATTATGGGATGTTCTTAGAGACACAAGATTTATAAATACAGGGGTTTATTCAGGAGCAGGATATGATGCTTTATGGGAAACTTGGCGTTCAGTAGGAACACTTCTTAAAGAAGCTAACTACTTCGTTGATAACTATTTCAGCATCCAAATGAAGAACTGTGGTGAGCTTCTATATAATTATGACTACAAAGTTAAGTATTTAACTAGATATTCAAAGGATGAAGGTAGTGCCGCTTCTTATGCTAATATTGAGTTCTTACATGGACCTCGTGTTGAATTTGTAAGAGACTGGCTAAAGAAAAGATACTACTTTATGGATGGTGTATTCCAATATTCAAATAGTGCACTCATCCAGCCATATAATGAAAGGGTGCTTTTAAATGTGGTGGTGCGGAAGGACAAGCTCCTATACTCACAGTAAAATCTAACTGCCCGTTAATCTTTACGGTAAACATTGGACAGACATCTGCGGGAGATATTAGATATTTTATTGATGAGAATATCCCAACAACTATTACTCTATCACCTATATCTTCTTTTAATACGCAGATTACTATTAATGGTATTTCTCAAATCAGTCAGCTTGACGGATTGAAATATATGAGATTCCAAGGATTTATGTCTACATTGAGACTGCCAAGTTTTGCAAATGTAGATATATCAGGAGTAAAGACATTGTCAAGTGCTCCAATTCTATTTGAAACAGCATTTATTAATGACCAAGATTTCTCTGATGTAAGACATATTGACCTTAGTAATACATCCTTCTGGTCTGGAAACAGTGGTGTAAGTACATTTACAGTAAACATTGAAAAGTATACGAAACTAAAAGATTTGAATATCTCTGGTTCTTGTGTTACTTCTTTATCATTGCCAAATGCTTCGCTTGCTTCCCTTAATATTACTAACTCAGATGTAGAAAAGATTACATTACAGTCTCAACCATTCTTGAGTTCTATCGACTTTACAGGATGTAAGAAATTAAAAACTGTAATTATTGATTCTTGTACCAAGATAGAATCACTTACTCTATCAAGTTTAAGTGACTTGGATTCTGTAACCATTACAGGATGTCCTAATTTGAAATCTATTGTTTGTACTAACAATACTGCGCTATCAGTATTTAATGTATCTAACTCTAACAATGTAGAAACAATAAACCTATCTAATTGTAATAGTAAGTCTCTACAAATATATATTGTAGGTGCGGCTAAGATTAAAACACTAAATCTTTCTGGAACTACAACTCCAGAGCCAATTCAGTTAGCACAAGGTCTGAACACAATTACTTCTTTAGACATTAGTAATAGTTCTGTATCTGCTTTCCAATTTGGTAATGACCCTATCCCTACTTATAAAGGTGATAATATCTTAGATTTAAGTCCATTTAATCTTACTTCATTATCTTTAAGAAATGCAGGTTTAGTTAAATACATTAAATTTGATAATAATAAAACTAAGCCATTTACTGTTGGTAATTCTTTCTTCGTTGGATGTTCTTCTCTTATAAGAGTATTCGGACATTTGGCACTTAGTGGACAGAGTATATTTAGTAACTGTAACAAGTTCTTTATACATGACATGCCAGATACTATTCCGACTCCAATGATTAGTCCTACTGAATGGTTCGGCCCAGATACGAGCACAGAAGATGGAAAAATTCAATGGAAAGCTAACACAAATCTAGATACAAACTTTACTATCTCAACCACTGCTTTAAACAGTGTGTTTAGTACTACTGCTTGTACTCTATATGATGTGTATTATATACTTAATAGATGTCAGAATGTTACAAGTTTGAATGGTACGTTTGTTGCTTGTAGACAAGTTACTACTTCAGTTCCTAACTCTTTTAACAGAAATATGTTCAAGTACTGCGGTAAAGTAACAACCATAGATAGCTTATTCTGGGATTGTGGAGACTTAACTAGTATATATTTTAGCCCTACACATGATGACGATGGAAACATTACAGCATACGATGGACTGTTCTCACCGCTTGTGAGTTGTACTAATATGAACAACTCATTCCGAACAGGCGGCCAGAAGTATATGGATGAATATCTATTTGCCCCAGTAAATGCAAATGGAGATACTCTAAAACTAACTTCAATCAGTTGGGGCTATCTACCACGAGACATTTTATTAAAAAATGCTAGTGCTCCTAAAAGAAGAAAATTTTTAAGTTCTGATTATATATATGCCAAGGCAAGTAAGCTGTTAAAAATATTTGCCAGAACTTAACAATATAGGTTATCTGTATGCAAGTACTTATTCTAAAAATTAGTTTGATTTAGATACATATACAGAGAATGGAAAGACAGCTTCATACTGTCCTCTATTCTATAATAACTCCAAATTGGTTTCAATAAGTCAATGCTTCAATTGTTACGGTAAAGGTTCTTTATTGAATGTATTTGGCGGAGATGAAGTATTTAACTCTATGAGAAATAACTTCCCTCAATCATTACAATATATTAGAGGTTCATTTAACTGTGCTAAAGAAGGAAGCAATACAGTAACTTGGCCTATAAAGAACTCAATGTTTAGTAAGATTAAGTCTACAATCAAGTTTATTGGGCCGGCTGATGAAGGTAACTTTACAACAAGTGCAGGTAGCTTTGCTGGAGCAGGTATTGTTAAATCATACATTCCAGACTTAGTTGGAGATAAGTTCCCTTATGATGTATTTAGAGGTTGTACTAACCTAACAGAAGCTCCGGCTTTCTTTGCTAGAATGGCGTTTCCTTCTGATACAACAATTGAAATTCCGGGAACTACATTTAATGACTGTACCAAACTTACTAATATTTCTTACATGTTCTACAATATGAGTAATGTAAAATACTCACTTACAAGTAGAGGATTTAAGAATTGTAGGATAGTAAATGCCACAGCTTGTTTTATGGAAGATACATCTAACTATTGTAAAATAGGAAAAGTTCCTTATGGTTTATTCTATCAAGAAACGGATGTAAGAAAACAATTTATTGGTTGGAATCATACAGACGCTGCAGCTTCTGGAATTACTGAAACATTTGGTATTACAGAAAGTGGAGAATGGATTCCTGATGATGAATTGCCAACTCAATTACCTGCAACTAAAACATATGAGTTTACAAGAAAACAATTAAATAGAACTATAAGAACCTTAGATGGATGTCTAAGAGGATTTAGAAGTCCAGATGCATCTCAATACTTAATTGATTGGGGAAATCTAGAATATGGAGATTCAGGGGATTTAGTAGCAATTAATGAAGACTATAACCCAGTTGAGTTTATAAAGAACTCTGCTTATGACCCAAGAGAACAGGTTCCTAACCCTGCTTATAATCCAGAGAATCCTGGAGCAGAGCCAGAGTTTATTCCTAATCCAAATAGAGATATTCGTAGAGTATTGAAGAATACTAACTATGACCCCTATGAAGAAATGTGGAATTATTGGGCAGTTGACGGTAGGGTTGGAATGAAGGGAATTATAGAAAACAGTAATTTATATAGAGATGTATTAAATGGCACTGTAACTACACTTCCAACAACCATTCCAGATACTATGGAAGACGAAAACAATAATAGGTCATGTATAACTCCTGCTTCTTACACAGCTAAAAGACTAGTTATGAACTACATTTTGTCCTCCAGATTTATTTAGATATTGTGAAAACAGTGCAGCACTGAATGTGAATAACATATTTATGCAAAGTGGGATTTCTTCAGACGTCACTGGTAATTATCAATCTTATGGTCTATGTGGTAGAATCCCGCCAAGATTGTTTGAACCAATATCTAATGTGACTAAGCTAGAAGGTATATTTTATTATTGTTTTATGGTTAATCCATATACTTGGCCTGATACTACAAATGCTGGAACAATGTATCCACCGAACCTATTCTCAACATTGAGAAATTTAACTTCTATTAAGTTGTTATTCTCATACAATGAGATACCTTCTAATATTGCTCTATCTTCTTCACTATTTGTGAATAATTTGAGTCTTTCAGACTTAGATAGAACTTGGATGTGTTGTAGATGGTATTCGGATGCTACATTGCCTGCACAAATCCCTACTGACTTATTCTCTAGAAATGGAGCTTTAGGAAACCTAAGAGGTACATTCTCAATTTCATCTCTGAGTGTAGATAGTAGTGATAATGTAACAGCTAGTTTATATACTTATGGAAGAAACCCAATAAAGATAGACAGTACGTTAGTAACAAGAGCAAAACATGCAAATGTATCAAACGTATCTTATATGTTTGGTGGTTGTAAGACAACTCAAGGAACTGTACCTGAGCTATGGAATTGGCTGAACAAACTATCTCTTAAATATAGAACACAACCATTCTATCAAATGTCTAAAGCATTAATAACAAATAGTGCTGGCATACCTGCAGAATGGTCAATAGGTATGAATGATTAATAATTTTAAAACGATATAATATGTACGGATACGGAAAAGTAGCAAACAGAGAAGGAAAAATATCTTCTGTCCAAGTAAGTATCTTACAGAATGTTCCTGCCGGAGATTTCTTCCCCGGTGTGATATTTCTGATAAAGAATATTACTGATGATAATATAACAGCAGAGATTAGACCTGCAGGACAGGACAATTTCATAGAAACAGTACTATATCCCGGATGGAACCCTGAGATGTGTGAAGAAATAAGAGACGCAGAAGAAGGAACATTACAGTATGGGTACTAATATAACTGGTATTGGTAACGCCAATGCCATAGGATTTAAGTCTAGAGTTACAGGTGGGACATACTTCCCACCTGAACTTAAAGACGCTCTTGTAGGGGTATGGTCAGCCTACGGTAAATCGAATGATAGTACTGACCGTAACATTATCAAGAATAAAATAAAAGATAGAGGTGGAGACTTTGTGATAAGCAACGCAGCTTTCAAGCTGAACAGTGGGTTTGGGAAGTATGAGACAGAGCTTTCTAATACAAGAATATGGACTCAAAGTAAAGAAACAACTTCTTCTCCTTTTAGTAGTAATTATAATGGCTTATCAGGATGGATAGTGTTTGCTAACACTGAACTAACCAATAGTGTCGATATGCCTTCTTTTAAAATACAAGTAAAAGGTTTATTAGAAGGTCAAGAGTTGATTTATAGATATTATGATTCGACTGGACAAACTAATGTTTATTCAATGACTAAGGATGGAAAATATACATTACCAGCCGATGTAAGAACAGCCAAACCATTAACTAGTAACACTTCTGGATTTCAGATTGTCAAGAATGAAACTAATACTATTACTATAACTCAAATCCCCTCTTTTGAGGCGCATTTGTCACCGACGGAATTGACGACCTGATTACTTCCACCAAGACGGTTCAGGAGATGGGTATTACTGACGAGATAACTGTCGTTAGTATGATTCATAAAATTTCATCAGATAATAATTGGACTAATTTAATAGGTGAATTAAAAGAAGACCATACATTTGTTGCTAATAGAGCCACAAATACTGATAAAACAGGAATATATGGATATACTTATAATTATGTAGGCGATGCTATTGTTATAAACAATATATTAGGCGATAAGAATGATTATATAGTTAGAACTTTCACATCTTTAGGTCTTGATAATAAGTATTATGTTACAGGTTTTAGAAGTGCTGGTATCATTCAAAATATATCTCAAATAGCTTGGTATTGGACATTCATAGCTAATAGAGTTCTTACAGAGGATGAAATTAATCTTGTAATTGAGAAATATAATCTTGATAGACCCGGAGAAATAGTTAAACCTCAAGTTTATTATGACATAAAGAGACAGAAAATTACTAATGAGAATCACTCTGCATTTGATGATAAACTAATTGACTATTCTGGAAATGGTTATGATGCTAAGCTGTATAACTTTGGCTGGAAAGAAGATAGTGGAATTGGGAAATATGAAACTGATTTTACTGATTGGAAAAAGAGTTTTAAAGTAACATCTTTTGATAGTGAATCTATTAAGTTTACTAGCGATGTTTTTTGGGTATTACTGTATCATCCATCTAGTATTGGAGAAGATATTCCCTCTTTCAAAGTTCGTATAAAACTTTATGGAAAAGGCACTTTATATTATAACTATATAACTCAAGAAGGGAAATACACTAATGTAGCTGTAAAATCAGAGATTTTTGAAACACCGATTTGTTATAACACAAAATATACAGGTGAAAAGGGAGTAAACGTTGGATTTACTCTTGGCGTTATCTCTGGTGAATGTAGTGGTACTATTACACAAATTCCAGAGTATGAAAATGCATTAGTATTAGATGGTGTAGACGATTATGGAAAAGTAGCAGGGTTGCCTATTTTAAAGGACTATACAGTTGCTGCTGATTATATCAGAACATTTGCAAAAGAAAGTGCACAGGATTCTCCAATATTATCTAAGTCTAAAGTTGCAGGTAGTGGAGCTTTTTTATTCAACTACTTAAACGCTGGCTCCATAACAAGTTCTTATTCATTTGGAACAAACAACATACTAAAAGAAATAAATGATTCTGAAAGAAAAAATTTATTATCTATCTAAATATGCAAGTGACGGCCATAATGTTAATGCTGGCTCTGCAGTAGATTATGATACTATGTGGTTAGGTACTTATAGAGATAATATTAGTAATTTCTTTACTGGAGCTTTGTATTTTGCAATGCTGTTCCCTTATTCTTTATCAGAGTTTCTACTTGAAAGACAGATAAAGAAAGCCAGAGCAGGAACATTATATCCTAATCAAGTTGAGTTTAGACCTGTAATTCCAGAGGATGAAAACATTACTAGAATTGATTATTTTTGTTGTTAATTCTGGTACATGGACAGTAATTAAACCTGGAGACTATGTAGACGTAGGAGCTAGGATTGTTCTTAATGTATATACAAAACTTCCTTATAAAATAGAAAAAGTATCTTCGTTAGCTTTTACTGGTATGAGTGTTGGACCTTCAACAAGATTAAATGCTTTTGATGTTAAAGGGTATATAAAGGATAAGACTCCACAGAAAATCAAATTGACTCTTGCAGTTAATGAAGATATTGTTCAATGGAATCCTGCAATTACATCTAATCTACTTGACTCATTTACTGTATCAAGTTGGTATTTAAATGGTTGGGATAACACCCTAACAGCAGGAACTTGGATTAAGAAAACTGATAGAGTATTCTTCAAAGCCACATTTAAGACAGAATTATATGGTCTTGAAACAGCTACATTTGGTGGAACTAAATGTGTAGTAAGTAAAGCTGATAACTGGTCTGATTCTAAAAACATCTGGGATATAAGAATGCTTGGAACTGTTGGAGACTTAAGTCAAGTATTCAATTTAGATGTATATGAATTGATAAGGTTTGAAGATATTGTTCAGCCATATCCAGTTCTATTGAGATTCAAGGATGAAAATGGTAACGAAGTATTTTGGGGAGGTAAATTCAGAAGTAGGTTCTACTATTACTAGAATAGGTTCTGCCGCTGATTCTAATCTACTTCCTAATATATAATAATATATTTGGATTATTATTGAATGACAATCAAGTAACTAGTTCTAAAGTTATTGTTGAAAAAACAATGGTATTTAAGGCTAAAAGTGCTTATATATTTGATAATAATGAACCTAACTGTATCCTATCTCCTAGACTATTGAGAATACCTAACTCTAGTTATAAGATACTAGGTCATATTCCCGATATATCCGGTCATGGTAATCATGGAGTTATTCATAACTCGGCTTATGCAGAAGGAAGTGGAGTAAATGAAGATGGTTCATACCAATTTGATGGCGTAGACGACTTTGTTACTATTCCTACTTTGTCTAGTGGAGGGAAACAGGTATTAATGAAGACAAACTGGTTGAAATCTCCTACGTTATTGTATGACCAAAAGAGCATCGGGAAGCTTTGCTATTCTTACAACTAAGGAGGATGACGCAACTAATCCAAGAATAGCGTACCAAGCACGTAATCAAGATGGCAAGACTTACATAGATGGGATAGAGAATAATTATATTGAAACTTACTCTCTAAAAAGGTATAACACATAAATATTACAGTGACAAACCCTTCGGCAGGAAGTGGAGTAGTACCTGTAATAGGTGCCAATACTGGTAAGTCAAGCAGTTTTGCCAAAATGGCTCTTTATGATTTCATGTTGTTTGACGAGGTAAGTACTGACGAAGAAATAAAACAACTTAATGATATAGTAGGTATTGAAGGTGGCTATGTACAGAAACCTCCTTATTATTGGGACACTTATGGTAAGACTAAACTCTGACGCTGATAGAGATACTATTCAACAAAGAGGTATAGCCGTAGGTGATTATGATTTGACTAATTATAATCATGCTTACGAAGGTATGAGTGGATATAATGGTTATCCTGTTGTATTTGGTACTAATAAGACTTATGCAAATCTAGTTCCTAACGATGGTAACTTATACTTACCAGTAGTCATAATATTATCAATGTTACTAAATTCGATACCAGTTATGGATTGCTTTATAGTCATATAAAGTTAGATGGAAAATTAACATCAAGAAATATAGATTATCCTTCTTACAAGATAAAAGTTACTGGACTCGGAGAAAACTTTGGATTACATTATTCATATCTTGAATCTTCTTCTGATACTACTGTTAAAGGTTTTGAAATAAATAATGATGGTATTTATATCATTCCTAAATCTTTTGCAAGTGATGGAAGTTTAACAAGCAATAGTGATTGGATAGGATTCATATTTACTGGTACTGCACCTGAATCATGTAATGTAACTATCGAAGTTCTTCCTGAATATGAAAATGGTTTAGTATATGATGGAGTAGATGATTATTCAGAAAACACTAGTATTCCGGCATTTACTGATTATACTTATATCATTAAGTATGAGGATTTTAATAATCCAAATACTGGAAGTTGTATTCAAAGAAAAGGCAGCATTAAGGCAGGTGGAGGAGCATTTGTTCAAGACCATATCTATAGAGGTACAAAATATCAATATAATTTTGGAATTAGTAGCAATATTCATAAAGATGATTCCATCGCATTTTGTACTAAAACAAATTATAATGGCACTGCAATTCCGTCTGGAAACAATACTGATGATACAGGTTTTACTATCGGAAAATTCGATGGATATCGTAAAATGGTATTTTATAAAGAAATGTTGTATCCTAGGACCGTTAATATGCTAACCATTAATATGATAAAGAATATGATGGCAGAAGATGGAATAATAGATATACAAGGCAAATTATTTACTGATAAATTTACAGGAGATTTTAATTTAGACTTTAATAAAGACTTTTTAATAGGTAACTAACAATGGCAAATTGGAGTAATTTAAAAACAGCAATATCAAGTGTTGTTAAAAGTAACGGAATCCAAGGGATTACCGGAGATTCACTACAATCTGTAATGTTAAATATGGTTACAAAACTAGGAGAGAATTATATGTTTGCAGGGGTAGCTACCCCTGCTACAACTCCTGGGACTCCAGATGGTAATGTATTCTATATTACTACACAAGCTGGAACTTATGCCAACTTTAATAATACAGTAGTGGCAGATGGAGAACTAGCAATTCTTATGTGGAATGGTGCTTGGACAAAACAGAGTATGGCAATAGCCACTCAAGCAAAGATGGAAGAAATTGACCAACATGTAACGGAAGTTGATGCTAAACTTAATGAAATGCAAAAAGGTATGGAAGATGTATATGCCTATGGAGTCGAATGGGATTCTACTGTGGCAGACCCTACTCTCACAAGAATTGGGAATCTTACTCTTCATAAATCGTTACCTATTCAGTCTCAATTAAAAGGCTGCGTAGCTAACGGAGGAGTAATCAATTATTATCTTCATCCAGATGATTGGTCAAAGAAAGAAGATGGCACACCATCAGTATTAGATGGAACTGACGGAACTGTCAGAGTTAAAGTACCTCGATTCTGGGGAAAATCTGGAGTTGCAGGAACAAAAAGATGGGTTAAGATTTCTACTGTATGTATTGATGATACTTGGACAGAGATTCCAGCAATGTTAATAGATGCATATAGGTCTACAACAGATAACACTGTAACAGCAACACCTAAGTTGGTATCAGTTGTGAATACTACTGCTGCATTTAGAGGTGGAGGAAATAGAACAGCTTATGATACTTATTTAGAAACTGACCCAGTTAGAACAGATTTAGGAAAACCAAGAACAGCAATGACTAGAGCAGTTGCACGTACTTGGGCAACAAACGCGGGTTCAGAATTACTGAACTACGAATACTACAAATGGATAATGTTTTGGTTACCTGTGATTGAGTACGCTACATTTAATATGCAAGCTAACTTCAATTCAGATTTAACTTCCGAAGGATTTCATCAAGGAGGATTAAGCGCAGGTGTAACAAACATGTCAAATTGGGAGTTTTACAATGGAAATTATTCAGTATGTCCTTGCGGATATGCCAATGAATTAGGAAATTTTACAGGAGCTAAGGTTATTCCTCAAGCTGATTGGGTTTATGAATCCACAGGTTTAACTAATATGGCTTCTTATTCAAGAGATACTGCTCAAGCAGATATGACAGCAGAAACAAATAAAGTCACAATTACAAACGTTAAAGGTACTAATAGATATATGTATAGAACTTGGGGTTACCAAAATGGAGAAACCGTTTATACTATATCAGGATTAGCAGAGGGACAAGATGTAATATTCTATGTAGGAGGTACAACAGTAGCAACAGCTACAGCCGATGGAGATATTACAGTAAATTGGCCTACAAACAATCTGGGAGATAGATGCATTAAATCATCTTTTACTGGAAGTTGTAATATTGTGATTTCTATTAAGAGTGCATCTAACGTAAATGTAACAGTTAGCCGTCCAGCTATGAGTATTGCAAGATATAGAGGATTTGAAAATATCTTTGGAGACCTGTGGACAAATATGGAAGGCATAATTATACAAGGTTATACAGACGAAAGGAACAAGCACTTATAACTGGAAAAATGTATATACAACTACTAATCCAGAAAAATTATGGAGAAACAGAAACTCAAAAAAGCTAAAAATGAAAATTAATCTCTAGTAGAGAAATTCATGCAGATGGATATACTAAGGATTTTGACCTCCAAACAACAGGAGAAATAGTACCATGTGCTGTTGGTGGTGGAAGTACTACCTATATGTGCGACTATCATTACACTGGTAATAAAGACGCAAGTCTAAGGACGCTCTTGCTTGGCGGCTACGCTGATGGCGGCGGTAGTGCCGGCCTTGGTTACTTCTCTTCTGCTAATGGGGTTGGCCTTTCCAGCGCCCATGTGGGTTTCCGTACTCTAAATAAAATTGAAAAATAATTTCTCATAACATATAACAGATAGGGCACTATTTACCTTTTTTACCGGGTTGCAAGGGCAGCGAAAGTTTACTGTGAAAAATAAAACTCTTACTTAGCAGCAACGCTAATAACAGCAGTAATGCCAGCCTTAGTTACTTCAATTCTAATAATGGAGTTAGCAATTCCAGCACCAATGTAGGTTTATTATATATTTTTATTTTGATAATTTTGTTTTTATTATTTTGTCTAAATAGTGTCCTTGCCTCTTGGCAAAAATAACGTAGTATTTAATATAACTGGTGTTAGTAGGTTAATTCTCGAACACTCCTTGCATAAATATATAAGACTTTGAAAAGAATAGGATATTTGCATGAGCAGGTATGTAGCCTGTCTAATATAGAACTTGCTGATAGAAAAGCAAGAAGACACAAATCAGTCAGATGGGGAATCCTGAAACACGATAAGCATCATGAGAGGGAAAATGAAAAGTTGGCAACCGTTTTGAAGAACTTGACATATCACACTTCAAAATATAGCACGTTTAAAATCTATGAGCCTAAGGAGAGATTAATCTTTAGGCTTCCATATTATCCTGATAGAATTACGCATCATGCGATAATGAATATAACAGAACCAATATGGGTAAACATATTTATCAAACATACATATTCTTGTATAAAAAGACAGAGGAATACATGATGTTGCAAAAGACTTAAAGTACGTTTTGCAAAAATATCCAGAAGAAACTAAGTATTGTTTGAAAATTGATGTGAAGAAATTTTATCCATCTATTAACCATGACATACTGTACGAAATACTCCAAAGAAAATAAAGACCCTAAATTGTTGAGTCTACTAAAGGAGATAATATATTCGGCAGACGGAGTACCCATTGGAAACTATTTGTCTCAATTCTTTGCAAATTTATATCTTGCTTATTTTGACCATTGGGTCAAAGAAGAGCTTAAATGTAAATTCTATTTCAGATATGCAGATGATATAGTAGTATTAAGTGACAATAAAGAATTTTTGAGAACAGTTCTATTGTCAATGAAATTATATCTGCGAAAATGTCTTAAAATTAGAACTTAAACAAAATTATCAAATTTTTCCCGTAAACAGTAGAAGAATAGACTTTGTAGGTTACAAGTTTTTCCATACTCATGTACTGCTCAGAAAATCTATCAAAGTTAGATTATTCAAGTTAATTAAAGGGTACAAGGATAAGAAAATTGATAGAAATGAGCTAAGAAGGAGAATGCAATCGTATTTTGGATGGTTAAAGTTCTGTAATTCTAAAAATCTACTCCATAAAAATTCAGTTAGAGACTGGATTGAGATTTTCTAACTGGAATGGGAAGAAGGTAAATATTTCAAGATTCTATGGTAAGTATATTCATATAGTTGACATCATATTGTATAGCAATAGATTCAGAGTCAACTTTGTATATAATTATAAGTCATATTATTTTTGAGAGTAAGAATAAAACGAATTGCTTTATTTCTATACGTAGATATTCATTACCTGTAAATTTTAAAATAACACCATATGTTAGACCCAAGAAGAATAGAAGCAAACCTGCAACCCGAACCGATTGAATTGCTTGGAAATGGTACATATTACTATAACTATGATATTAAATCAGAAATAGTATACGTTCCTCACATGGACGGAAGTACAACGGAAGAAATTAGATGGAATTACATTCAGATACATTTAAGTGGAACACCAGAATATAAGGCATGTGCTAGAGCTATTATTAGACAATATATTGATGAAGAATCAGAGTTCTCCATAATTAATGACTTTAATGCACACCAATTAGGAATTAGAAAAGATGAAAAAAGCATACTCTGAATACATAGAGTATATTAAATTTAGTTTCAGAAATCAAATCAAAAATTAAGTCGGACTTAATAAAATAAAAATTAATGGATTACGCAATTGTAACAAAAAGAATGGATGACACAACGTGGTTTAATCATAGAACCACACATGAGAACAAGTGTAGATAACAACAAAGTAGTATTACACAAATCGTGGCTAAGACCTTTCTTAGAAGATGAAGGTATTGAGCTTTACTATCATGACGACCCTGCTTTTATAGCACTATTAGCATCTGCAGAATGGACATCTCCTGAGGGAGAAATCGAACCTGTGTCTATGGGAGAAGGAACAAAAGAAAGTCCTTACACATATGATGGAGTAATGTCTTTAGTAAAGGGTAACTATTACTCACAAGATGGAGTTACATATCTATGTACAAGAAGTCTTTATGAAGAAAACAGCACTGCTCTTAAAGATTTAATAGGAATGTATGTAAAGGAAGCTGCCTAAATGGCATCTTTCTCATTTGAAAAATAATTTTTTAACACTCGTAGCTAAATTACAAGAATTTTTAAAGAAATTTAATAATTTAGTTGCGAGTGTTAATTTTTATTTATATCTTTGTGCTGTTACAAATGGAGAAAGACCGAGACGTCTAAAATTATAATTAGGTCGATTGAAAGGAGTAATAAGTAACTGATAATAAAAAAAAGTTACTTTAGTTCATTTATTAATTTAAAAAATTTTTAAACATGGCAGAGTTTTTAACAATGGAAGATGCCGAAAACAAATTCGGTACGAAAGGGAGAACAAATGCGGGCCTAACCCTAGGTATTATTGGTACAGCACTAGCTGCACTTGGTAATAACGGAGGAGGCTGTGGAAACAACGGTGGTATTTTAGGTGGACTCTTCGGAGGAAACAATGGCTCTTGTTGCGCTATGCAACAAGCAGAACAGGCTAAAAACGTTAGCAATGGTTCAAGGACAACAGGCAGATAATTTATCTTGGGCAAATAGAGTACAATCTATGCAAGACGACATCAACCTATATACTTACATCAATGCGGCTGATACAGGATTTCGTAATCAAAACTACGAAGGAAGAATCACCGACCAGGGAGAAAAATGTAATATGTATATAGACCTTATAACAAGAGACAATGCACAGAATCTGAGATTGTGTGACGAACTCTATAAGAGAAGAGAACAAGATGTCCAAGAAAAGTCTGATTTGTTCGCAAGATTAAGTACTAGAATCAGTGATTTAGAGAAGAAAGAAGCTGCTACATCAGCTGCATTACCTCTAATGTTCGAACTTGCAAAAGAAAAAGTCAGAAAGATATTCTGATGCTTGCTGCTGCAAGAGCGAAAAAAGATTTACTTAAAACTGCTAGTGCTCTTCAAACTGAAGGTATGGCTGTGGCTAACAACTTACAAAGACAACTTGACCATAAAATTACTGGAGAATTAAAATATTCTTATAGTAACTTATGTGCTCCTGTTCCTAGTATAGCTCCTCTTTATTGTAGTCCGTTTACGCAATATGGTACAGGCATGTACGCTGGTACAGCTGCTTCTAACTGGAACGCAGTGAATACAGCTATTAATGGAGCTTGTCCTTCTTGCCAAGCACAATAAGATATTGAAAGGAGATTATGTAACAGTAGTCTCCTTTCTTTTTTTATAACCTAAAATGCTCAAAATATGACTACAAAAATAACTCCATTTGGAACCGAAGATAACGGGAGTCAAATATTAGAGTTTAATGTTTCTATACCTAAGGGAGCAAATACAAGTATAGCTCCTAACTCTACACTAACAGTAACACAAAGATTCGCAGAAGTCTATAATCAAGCCACTTCTGGTGCTGCTTCTTATAGACAAGTCACTAAACTAGATGTGGTTCATAACCTACAATATGTTGATTGTAAGGGTGCACCAAAAGTTATCACAAACGTCACTTCAACTATTATCGATACTCCGGCAACTTCCGCTACTCCAGAAACTCTGACACCAGAGATTTTCAAAGTAGTTGATGTTTTAATTCCAAGAGGAAAGACAATAGTAACACAAGATTTAATTAACGATTTACCTACAACTACGCCACAGTTGGCTCATTGTGCTTATTCTGTATTCGTTATACAGATGGCAGCACCTGCTCCAGCACCAGCGCAGTAACTAATTAATTTATGACATGTTTGGCGATACTTTTAGTAACAATAGCTTGGGTGATTTACAGAAGACTTACTACCAACAACTGGAAACGTTGAACAGGATGCAACAGCAGCAACAAGCGACTAACACTTCTATATTAGAAGAGATTAATAAATCAGTCGGGATGCTTAGTTCTGAGGAACAATCAGTATTGGCTAATTCACATGATTATCAATTAGCAAAACAAACCTATGAAGCCGGTTTTATGGCTTACTTAGGAAATAAAATTCGCTGGAGAATACGTAAGTAGTCCGGATGGAAAAATTGCTGCTGAAAAATCTATTGAATGCAATTAATAAGTCCAAGGAAAAAATTGCAATAGAATTAAAAGAAAAAAACAAGAAAAAACTTGATACAATGCTTAATCTATTGGAAAATGACCCAGAAATAAAGAAGAGATATGATGAACTTATGATGAATAAACAATAATACTATGGTTAGTGACAAAGAAATATTAATGCAAGCTGCTGAGAAATATGCAAAGGATATCGCGAGTAATTTCTTCGGATTATCCACTATTCCAGTACAAACTGCTATCACCTATGTTGTAAGAAATTGGGTTGATAAACACAACGCTCTAATTGACTTATTTGTTGATATTGACGGAAATATAAATACGAAGATTCTAGGAGATGCTGCAAAATCAGTATTGAAAGAGAACGACGGTTTCAAAATTGGAAAAGTAAAATTCACTGAAGCCGATGTAGATGATTTATTTAGTACTTTCAATGACATCAAGTCTAGAAATATATAATAAGATACCATCGGCATTAATTTGTCGGTGGCATTTTCGTTTTAATATACTTAATAAATCATGGAAAACGTTAGAGTAGACTCTCTCTTGGGAAACAAAAAAGTAATAGTTGGAAATCCCTATTCTGACATTGTACTAGAAACTCTAGGTAAAGTTTATGTAAAGACAGGAAACAATTTAAAAGTACTAAGTGATGTTTTAAAATTACTTGACCAGGCCAACGAAAAAAGACTCTACTGGAACTATTATAGTCGATAGCCAAAGTGCTATGGAAGAAAATGGAATACCCAGGCGATGGACGGTTTATATTTAATACACTCACCAAGACTTATACATATCCTACGATGAAAGATATGTCGCATTAATAACAGCAGAAGATGGGGAAGGTTCAGACAAATATGTTAAAAAGTCTGGAGATGTCATTACTGGAAAGTTAGAATTTACTACTAATGAAGCTCCACTTATTGTGGCTTCTTCAAAGCTAGTTAAAAACTTTAATGCAGAATACGTTGGCGGATATGCTGCGGATAAACTTGCGAAGAGATTAGAAAATGAATATATATATGGTAATTGGACATTTAAGTCTTCTGGAACATCGGAAGATACTTGGCTGTTTAAGAGAAATGTTAGATTTAATCAAGATTTAATAATAGATGGCAGTCTATCCACTGCTCAATTTCAATCTGGATATGGAGGATATGGGTGGAGGTTAGATTCAACTACTAATACGCTTACTATTGATTATCTTGTAGTTAGAAAAGCTATGAGAGTATATGAGATGGTAATAAACAAAATAACTGCAACCAATGGCTCAATATGGGTTACAAATGCTTCTAAAGCAGATAATGTGTATTATCCAATTGTGTGCAGTATAAACGATTTAGACGGAACTGCTGATTCAGGTAAACTATGGGCATCTGATGCTTATTATCTGTTTACTGAAACATGGAGTTCTACTGGATATAAATTCTTTATATATATAACAGATTATTCAGCATTAATCAATAATCCTGAATTTACTGGAAAAGAAATGTTACTTGATGAAGCTTTATTGACAAGAGAAGTGACTGAAAGTGATACATCTGACTTTATTGAATTAAGGAATAACGTTAAATTATTCTACGTTTATAGTAGTGATTTTGCAAAAGATGTAGAATTTGAATATATAGAGAATATTTCTGATTACGAAGAAACTGGAGTTACTAAAACTATAAATATATATGACACTTACTATGGAAAAAATCCTAATGGAGATTTACTAAATAATAACTTCTATATTGTTGTTACAGACGATGAGGAATATCCATTATTAAAGCCAAATGATTTAGTAAGATGTCAGAAGTGGTCCAATGGTAATATTAAATATTATGATGCCATTGTGACTAATCAGTTAGGAAGTTATTCCTACGTAATGCAAAAAGCAATATCTGTATTTGATAAATATACGGAAATAAATTATAATGAAGATGGAACCGTAGCTAGTATGACAGAGGAATACAATGATAAGTTATACAGTATGACCGAGGATTCCGAAACAACAACTAATGTTGAGGATAGACTTGATGAAATTGCTATTGGTGACGATATAATACAAATGGGAAATTTAGTAGATGCAAACAGGCAAAATGCTATTTATTTAACATCTACTGATGATTATTCTCCTTATATAGACATAATCTCTGAACTTACTAGACCGGATTACTCTGTTGTGTAATAGGATTCCTAAATACATTACTGATAAAGACGGTAATGAAGTAAACTATGAAATGGTTAAAAAGCTAGATTCAGAAGGAAATCCTGTAATAGGAAGTGATGGGGAACCAGTAATGGTAAAAAAATATATCTATAAATATACTAAAACCTGTAAAGTAAGATTGGGAAACCTTGGAGGAATAAGGGATTCTACTTTCCCAGAAAACAAACAACCTAGAGGATATGGTTTGTATGCGGACAATGTATTCCTTACTGGAGAGTTTTATTTAAACAATGGACAATCTGTGGTAGATTTCTCACAAGATGGAGTATTTCTTAAATACAAAGAAGCTGGATTATCTATTGCCGATGACCCTAAAACAGGTGACCCTATAATCTCTTTGGAAGCTAACAAGGTATGGATTGGAGATTCCAAAGGACAAATCGGAACTTTGTTTAAAGTAGAAGATGGTAAAGCATATATAAACACTGACTTTATTAAAGCCCAAAAGATTGAGGTGCAGGAAATATGGAATTATTCTTTTGATGAAACTACATCTCAGCAAGTTGAATTACCACTATTTGAGGGGACTTATACTCCAGTTATGTATGAAAGTAGTATAGGAACTATGACTCCGGACCCTCCTTATGGAATGGCAGATTCATCAGCATGGACGGGAACAATATCTAAACATGACGGAAGTGGAGTATTTAAAGATTCATCATTATATCCAGGTTCAGCCTGCTTTATGGAGTCAGTGAACGGAAAACAAGTTCACATAATGACCCCAATATTATCTTTAAAAAATGGAACTTTAGACGGAAAATTGTCTTACTGTAACATTGGAGTAAATATGGGAGATTTCATTGGAGAAGGCATGGGCGAAATAAAGGTTACAGCTTATAGTGTAGATACGGGTGAATCTTGGGATGTTCCATTCAAAATGGCTAGTAGAGGAACCTTAGTCTACGAGTTAAGTGCAGTAGAAACCACCGCTGCTACTAATAATTTAATATTTGCTGTATCACTAATCCCAGCTTCAAAGGAAACTGCACGAAGAATAATAGTAAATATATCAGTCAGCTATTATTATCATGAGGGAGCGTTAAATTGGGCTTTGTGGAAAGATGGGTCTGGTTAGTTTAGCGAGAGAAAAAATCAACTGGAATAAAGATGGAAAACTTACTATAATGGTGACTTTAGGTCTTCCAATGGCCAAACTACCATTTTAATAGGAAATAATTCTAAATCAGCATATTTGAGTATGTTTTCTAATGCTACTGAAGAGCATCCATTATTATATAATAAGATATAGAAATGTGGGTTCTGGAAATTCTGTAACTGTGGAAGTCGATAGTGAGTATACTCATGATGATATATATTATTCAAGAGCAAGATTAACTTGTGAAGGTTTAACTTTTGGATATACACAAAAAAGGATATTTAGATTCTATTATTACATCAGGAATGGGATATACCTATATATCAATGGATAAGTACAACGGATTCCAAGTGTCTAGTTCAAATTATAGCTTTGCTGCAGGTTCTGTGGTTCGAGGTGTTAGTATAACTATGGGAGGAAGAGCCTTTACTATTAGACCTGACGGAGGTGGAATTTGCTTCAATTGGGGTGCTTATCCTGGTCAGGGAGGTCATGCTTGGCCTACTAGTATAGACCAAGTTAGTGTTGGGGGAGTATATATTCATACTTCCGATGGAAGTTTACACGTAAAACAATCATGAAATTAAATGTAAAAGAACGAGTGGCAATATTACAAATGCTTCCAGAAACTGGAAGTCTTGTAGAAATGGTAGATATAATGGAAATTGTGAAAAAGGTAAGATTAGAGGAGGAAGAAAAGAACAACATAGAGTTTAAAGAAACTAAGAACTCTCTATCTTGGAACGCATTTAAAGATTTAGGAAAGGATATTGAATTTAAACATGAAGAAATATCTATTTTAAAAGCTGCTGTGAGAAGACTTGACGAAGAGAAAAGAATCAATGTATCCAATCTCGATATCTGCTTAAAAATAAAATAGTTTATTGAAAATTTTACTAGACAATGGTCACGGAGAGAATACTCCCGGAAAGAGAAGTCCAGATGGCAAACTTAGAGAGTATCTTTATGCAAGAGAGATAGCTTCTATGGTTTACGATGAACTTTATAATAGAGATTATGATGTCGAACTTCTTGTTCCAGAGACAACTGATATTTCCCTTTCAGAAAGATGTAAACGAGCTAATAAGTTTGCTAAAGAATTAGGAAATAAAAAATGTCTTGTTAGTGTCTATTCATTGTAATGCTGCTGGTAATGGCAGTGCATGGATGGGTGCTAAAGGATGGAGTGTCTTTGTTTCAAACAATGCTTCTACTAAATAGCAAGTTACTAGCTGATTGTTTGTATGATGCAGCTGAACAGCAAAAACTTAGATTAAAGAACCGAAAGACCTGGACAGAAATACTGGCAACAGAGCCTTGCTATATGCAGAGATACTAACTGCCCAGCGGTTTTAACAGAAAACTTGTTTCAAGATAATAAAGAAGATGTGGAATTTCTTCTTAGTAAGGAGGGAAAGGAAGCTATCGCTAAACTTCACGTAGACGGAATCATCAGATACATTTCCAAAATTTCATAGGTTAAAGTTATTAAAAAATGTAAAATTAGAAAATTTTAGTATTTCACTTTATGTGGAATAAAAATGACTATATTTGCAAATAACTTTAAAAGAATGATATATGGAAAAGGGAATTGAGGATTTAGACTTTAACGAAGAAGATTACGGTATAGCACAGGAACCGTCGAACCCTAATGGTTACGTACCAGATTATGAATCATTAGAGCCAGAGAAACCTTGGATGGGGGATGAAAATCAACCACAGCCAGCAGATGGTACAAAACCAGAACCTGCTGCTGCACAAGAACCAGTACAAGAAGATGATATTATCATTTCTATGCTTAAACAAATAGGCATTTCAGACCCTTCAAAAATTAAAATTTGAAAATGATGAGGGTGAAATTGAGGAAGTTTCTTGGGATTCATTGTCCGCAGAGGAAAAAATGAATATCTTAACACCAGAATCTCCTGACCCTAACTATGGTCTTGAAGAACCTGAAATTAACTTTTATTAACTTGTTACGTGACGCGGGAATTACTCCAGAGGAGTACATTAACTATCAGAGAGAACAGGCTATTGAAGAATACAGACAAGCATTAGAAGGTAATCCACAATACGAAGTTGAGAGGTTAACAGACGAAGACTTATATGCTTTAGACTTACAATCAAGAGTTCCAGATATGACAGACGAAGAAGTTGCCATAGCTCTAGAACACGAGAAAGCTAATCCTGAACTTTTTTGAAAAGAAAATGCAAGGAATTAGAGCTGAGTATAAAGCACTAGAAGACGAAAGAAGACAAAATGAGGAACTTCTCGAACAACAACAGAAGCAAGAACAATTTGAAGCCTTCCAATCTGATGTACTTGATGCAATTTGAGTCTTTAGATGAAGTTGGAGGTGTAAAATTAAATTTGGACGAAGATGACATGGAAGAAGTTGCAAACTTCATATTATCGCTAGATTCGGCAGGAGTTAGTTATTTAGGAAAAGCATTAGACGACCCACAAACTTTAGCAAGAATGGCTTGGTTTGCATTGAAGGGAGACGAAGCTTTTGCAACTATCACTGATTATTACGATAAGGAGATAGCAAAAGAAAAAACGTTCAGCCTACGAAGCTGGATATGAAGATGCAAAGAAAGGAATACAACCAAAGAGTACTAGAAAACCTACTGTTGTAGTTGCTACCTAAACCTGCATCTGAACCCAAACCCGGGGGCACTAATCCCCATGAAAAAACAATTGATGATATAGATTTTTAATTAAAAAGTATGATAGTAGCGAATTTTGTATCAAACAGACCGACAATGTCGGAAACTAGAACTTATGAGGATTTCTATAAGTTCTTAGGAACTAGACCAACTAAATTAGGTGTTGTTTCAAGACTTTACCCAGAACTTACAGCTTCTTACCTAACAGAATCTCTAAGAAACATTTTCTACCAAGATGTAAAATCTGGTAATAAATATCAAAGCATTGACTCAATGTACTTTGATGGGAAGTTGAAACCAACTACATTAAGAGAGTTGAGTTTGCAGATGTACCAACAGAAGATGGTTCAAACGGTTCAGAAATTGTAATGGCTTTCAAAGAAAGATATTACGAAAAGTATGACATCTTCAAGATTGATAAAACAATGCAGCAATGTATTGTAGTGAGCAGACCAGTTAGAAAAGCTGATAACTATTGGGAAGTAGTTGTTAGACTTATTGATAGTGACTATTCTAGCGTTCTTGACTTTAGTGGTTGCCAAGTAGGTGATACTACTAGATTCCAATCTAACGCAATGCCTGAAATGCACGAAGAAGGATATGTTAAATATCAATCTAACATTGAAAAAACACAGAAAACTTCATCACAACTCACAGATGTGACGACAGTTATTCTGCACTTTATGCAGCTCATGAAAACGTATTCATCAGTATTGCAGAAGGTAAAGACACTGGTAGCTTAAAAGAAACATTATATAAGATGGACAAGAAAGAAAAAAGTTCTTCTTGATAACTTCTTATATGTAAAGAAAACAACGGTCTATTATTCAACAAAATGTAATGTTGACGTAAATGGTAAACCGACTATTGTTGACCCAGATACTCAAAGACCAATCTACATTGGTGACGGTATCATCCCACAAGTAGAAAGATTCGCATCTAAATATGCGTTCGCAAAACTTTCTATCGACGTATTCCAAACTGTAATTGCTACAATGAATGAAAAAAGCAAACTCAGCCAACTGGAAAACAAATACGTATTTATTTGCAATGAAAGAATGTGGTTCTTAATCCAGAACGTTCTCGGAGATTTCTTAGCTAAATACAAAACTATTGGTACTTACCTATGGTCTAAAGCAGCTAACGATTACATCAAAGTTGGTGCTGCATTTGATAGCTATACATTCGGTGGAAACACTATCTCCTTCAAAGTTGATAGAACATTCTCTAGAGAATATGGTATGGAAAAAGCATATTGTCTATGCTTAGACCTAACTGCTGATTCTACTGGAAATGAACCTCCAATCCAAATGTTCACACTAAAAAGGTGGAGACTTCATCACTAATAAAATATCCAGGTGTAGGTGGATTAGATGGATTAAGTTCAGGAATTGTATCAAGTCCTGTTGCTGCTTCTAAGCTAATCAACTGGGGATATTCTGGTGTTGGTGTATTCAATCCTTATAGAAGCTTTATCTTAAGAGAGCTTTAATAAATAGTCAAGATATAGTAAGGGAGTTGAAATAGCACTCCCTTACATTTTTTATATATTATAAACCTTATGAATTAATATGAGTACTGATAATGCAAACAAACTAATGCAAAGTCCTGCTGAAAATTTTATCATTCTTAGAAGTGTATATGGTAAAGTAGGCATGAAATATTACATCCAACCTAGTAAAGACCCAAGAACTGGACAGTATCCACCTTGTGTAAAACCTGTAAATAGTGTTGGAGACATGATTCTTTCAGACCCAGAAAGAAATAGCGGTAAAGTCTTTATTAAAGAAACTGAAACGTTCGTTATTGAAGATGGGACTACATTTGATTTAAATAACCCTTATGACGCTGCTAAATGGGAAGCAATTAAAAATTGCATCTTTATCGCTCAATCAAGAGATAGCACTGACTCAAAAGGTGTAAACGTATTTGATGGTCCGGGTGTAAAGGGAACTCTACGTCCAAGACAAGGTATTGCTGAAATCTATATCGAAGACCTGGATATGAAGCTGCTAAGAGAGTATCAAAGAAAAAGAAAATTCACGATGCTGGAACTTATATTCTTGATGACCCAAGAGGTGATGAAGGAAGAGTTCAAATGGCTAGACTACTTGGAAAACACATGCGTAATGTATCAAGCGCTGATGTTACTGACTTCTTACTAAGCATTGCTGAAAAAGACCCTGACAGAATTATTAACCTATATACAGGAGATGATATTCATGTTAGACTTCTATTTATGGACGCAAAAGACAAACACGTCATTATAGTTAAACAAAAACTATATATGTACGGAGATAGCGTTTGTTTGGGGGCAACTGATGATGCAGCTATTACTTGGATGAAAGACCCACGTAATAGAAGAGTGCTCGAGTTAATTAAGAAGGACACATATCCTGACTTATACGAAGACTATAAAGGATACGAGGAAGAACCAGAAGGCAATCCAGCCGAAGAGTTCGCAGCTTTAGACGCTCCGAATGCTCCTGCAAGGTCTAAAAAATAAACTATAAAATAATTCTACTATGACAGCAAGACAGGCATGGGAATACATGTTAATTGAAATTAATAAAGTTACTTCCCCTACTATGCTGATAGAGGATTTCAATCATCTGATTAATAGAGGCATATATCAATTCCTCAATAAGAGGTACATTATGTACGATATGAATCAGCAAACTTCTGATGATTTAAGGGTATTGAAGGCTTCGGCAACATTGTCACCGGAGCTTCCATATTCTGATTTAGCTTTAAAGGGAGAGGACTTGGAAATGATTTTCACAATTATGTGGAGCTTCTTATGAAGTAACACTTCCAAGTGACTATTTTCATATGCTAGGTTGTATTTGCCTTTATGAAATAGTTAATCCAAAGAAAGGCTGTGAAGGAAAATCCAAATATGTTAAATTTCCTGCAAGGAGATTGACCGCTGATATGGAACCCCAAATCATTAATAACTCTTACTTTAAGCCCTCTTATAAGACTCCATATTACTATATAAACAACATTAATACTTCAACAGAAGTTCCAACCTATCCTTATAAAGATAATCGTGGAACTGATATGAATGGAACTTATAAAGTAACCTCGCTCTTAGGAGATGCAGAAGGCGACAATAGCAATCTTCCAAGAACTATAATAATAGGAGGTGAGTCTGTAAGTACAGTTGATAGAGAAATTGCTGTTAGATATGGAAATGCTTCTACAGTAAGAATGGAAATAAAATGCGGAGAGTCTACCGCTTATAAACTTGTGAAAGTTAGAATAGACTACATTAAAGTTCCTCAAACGGTTATGCTTACTAAAGAACAGCTAGACCTTACAGAGGACACATCTCAAATATTAGAATTTCCAGATTACATATGCTTAGAGATTCTCAAAGAGTTGGTATCTATTGTATTGGAGAACTCCGGTGACCCTAGAATACAAACATATAGTCCAGTTAATCCGCCACTAGCACCTCCAACTCAGCTGCTGGCACAAAACTAAAAAATAAATTAAAGTATGTTTCAATTTACGACAACAACCTTAATCAACGACGCTCTAGATTATACAACAAAGTTACCAAGATGGGAAGTAAAAGGTGAAACTCTCCAAATTAAGAGAGTTGGAAGTTTCAAGAAGGCTAACGTTGTTGCAATGTATAAGAGAGCGTATTCTGCTCCTGTTTTAGCAAAGGCTGTTTTAGATATGACTACTATTACTCAAGCATCTGGAGTATTCAGAATCGCTATGTATATTAGACTATCTGGAAATCAGAACTCTTATTATTCAAATGACTTTGTATTCAAAGGTAAACCTCTATACATTGAGTTTGAAAAGAAAACTGGAGATTCAGCAGCTCAATTAGCAACTAAAGTTGCAAATCAGATAAAGAAATATCAACGTGCTTACGACTTCAAACATTTTAATGTTTCAGTAAGCGGTAATAACCTGATTATCGAAGCTGTTGACGAGTATCAAAGATTCACTAAAATGGATATTGAATACTTCGACCCAGATTTAAGAGAAATTGCATGTACTTGTGCAGAAGGTGCATTTGCTGTAATTGCATCTGCAAAAGAAGCTGGTGCAGAAGGATTTGATAGCAAAAACATCCTAACTCAGGGAAGAGAAGGATTTGGAACTTATCAAAACATCATTAAAAGACCTTAGAATCCCTACTCTAGATGTAAGAAGATATGAAGCTCCGTTACAAGACGAAGTTCCTATCATCAATGGTAAGTATAGTCAATATACTATCTATTACAAAGTAGATAGAGGACTCATGGGTGGAGCTGCTGTTGGACAGCAAGTAACATCTCAAACTACTCACGTATTCTACGTACATGATTCTGTAGCTGCTGAATTTGAAGCTGCATTAGCAACTTTAGGAACAGTAACAGAAGAAAAAGAAACCTATCGTAATTACAGGTGGGGTTACAGATATTACTGACATGGTAAAAGCAGGAACTAAGAAAGAACTTACTCCAACTATTGATGGTGGAAGTACAGTAGCTTATGTTTCAGCTACAACAACAGCAGATTGGCTAAACAGTTACTCCTGGAACTACTAAAGTAGGTTTTACAGGAACAACTAATGATTCTGGTGCTGCAAGAAGTGTAAAAGCAACTGTAACAGTATCAGCTAAAAACGGAGTTAGTGCTTCTAAAGAAATCACTATCACTCAGTCAAATGCCTAATAACTAATCTTTATATTTAAAAGGCGGCGTCCGTTAGAGGTCGTCGCCTTTATTTGTTTTAGCCCTATGATATACAACAAATTAGCATCAGCAATATATAATGATATAGTATCAGGTTTACGTGGAATGCATGGGACAGCTACTATGTCAATCGAACAATTAGAAGATGACATAATAGATGAAAGATTGCAGATAATTAAAGAATATTCACTAAAAGGAATTCTTCCAAAGAATGATTTACTTTTATCATTAAATTGTATAGATGTAGATTGTAAATCATTAGAAAGATGTAATTGTGGAACAACTGGAGAAACACCAGTAGCTCACTTTGAAATCCCACAGCTTCTTAATGACTATGGAGAATTAGCTATTGATTATATAGGTAGCACAGACAGACTACTTCCCTTTATATATTATACTTCTTCATCTGCATGGATGTATCATCAATACAGAAAAAAGAGGAAGAAATAAACCTTATGTTTATATAGATGTTACTCCAAACGAAAATAATATGTATGATTGCTTTATCTTCAATGCACCTCTTATTAAGCAAGTAAGTGTTGTGGCAATCTTTAAAGACCCAAGACAGCTTGAGAACTTTGGATGCTGTGATTTAGAAGGAATTGATAACTTTACATTTATTAATACGGAGATTAAGAAAAGATTAACGGAGAAGAAGTTACGTTATTATAGACAAATGGCTGCTCCAATAACACCTAATGACCAAACACCTGCATAATGGTAAATTTTCATCAAGCAATGTTCCAAGCTAATTTATTATATGGAGTAGAAATGCTCCCTCAAGACTTTGAGGAATTTGGTTTAATAGCTTGGAACCTAATAGGAAACAAAAATGTAAGATTATACAGATATTGTACTAAGATAGAATGTCCGGACTATACAGTGGAACTTCCCTGTAATTGTGACATTATTGAAGCAGTTACTTATGCTTCTGAAGATTGGAAGTATGTAACTAACTATTCTCCTAATGGAGATTACACTTCTCAATTTGTAGAGAATTACATAGAAGGAAGAAAAAATGTATGAAGACCCTTTATATATGAGTGGTAAATATGCAAAGTTTGAAAGAGTAGGAGATACTCTTTACTTTGATAAGAACTATGGAACTGTATACATCCTTTATAAAGGAGTTATACTAGATGATGAAGGTCTTCCTATGTTATCTGAAAAAGAAAGTTTAGCTATTGCAACATTTGTTGCCTATAGAAAGAAATATAAAGAAGGATTAATGACTAACAATGCGAATATCCTTCAGACAGCACAATTAATGCTTCAAGATTGGCTTAAGTATTGTGATGCTGCTAGAGTTCCAGAATATCTAAATCAAAATGAGATGAATGATATACTGGATGCCAAAACAAACTGGAATAGAAAAAGACATAATTTCTCATATAAACCTGTTTAACAATTATGAACTATGTAGGATATGTATATAAATGTGTGAATGTATTTAATGAAAAAGTATATATTGGGATAACAATAGAATCATTAGAAGAACGTAAAAAGAAAAACATATAAGTGATACTCTTAGAAAATAAAGATAAATGTCACTTTCATAGAGCCTTACGAAAAATATGGTTTAGATGCCTTTGAATGGAGTGTTATAGAAACCATCAGTTCTAACTCTAAAGAAAATCTTTTATTCTGTTTAAAAAATTTAGAGATTAAGTATGTAAAATTATATGATTCCTATAATTCAGGTTATAATTCAACTCCCGGAGGAGATAATTCTAGGACTGTTATTAAGTCTGTAGATATTTATACAGAAGACGGAATCTTGTTAGGAACTTTTGATAGTAGGACAGACGCTGCTGAATTATTTAGAAATTTCTAAAAGTGCTATTATAAAGTGCTGTTCCGGAAAACAGAAAAATTTTCTAAATTAAAAGATGGAACTAAAATAATATGTAAAAACCATGGAGAAATTCCAACTTCAGAGGAGTTTGAATTTGTTAAATCATTTTCATACAGTCAATGTAGTGAGGTCTTTGCCTATACAGAATCTAGTAAACTAATACAAAAAATTTGATAGTATAAAAGAGGCAGCTTTATACTTTAATATTGATAGACAACATATTTCGGATTGTTTACGTGGAAAACGCAAGTTTTGCTGGAATATATAACGGTAATAAAGTAATTTGGAGGAAACAAAAATGAATTATTCGACGGGATGTGCGTTCAATATGGACGAAATGTTTATGAATTTTCCATATAACAAATTGGAAATGTCATGTGAAGATTGTAAGAGAATAAATAAAGACCCTCACAGGGATGTATTAGTAAAGAAAATATTTAGAGAGTGTGTAAAGGAAGTACTTAATGATATTGTAGATAACAATGTTACTTTCGTACTTCCTACACAAGGAAGATTTGCAGAAATGCATGTCAAAAGAACATACGGAGAAGACTTTAAAAAGGCTAGGCGACATGGTAAATGGAGAGATGTAGATTTTTTAAAGTCAGGATTC
>ENA-OQAX01000002-OQAX01000002.1-human-gut-metagenome-genome-assembly--contig:-NODE-2-length-47045-cov-3.156145_pt1 | contig 47045 bp, 63 predicted proteins | sample MGYA00242741_ERZ504539 | MGnify/ENA primary metagenome ERZ504539 (study PRJEB26092, sample SAMD00036277) | human gut metagenome | host: Homo sapiens | study: EMG produced TPA metagenomics assembly of the... | reverse complement strand
TCAGGATCTCCATTGAGGACAGATCCAGATCGTCCATCAGGACGCTGTTCTCATTCACATCTTCGGGAGAGACCTCGGCAACATCCTCCAGGATGGCAGGATCTGGGAATGATCTCTGCTCGTTCCATAGAAATTTTCTTCCTTTCCGTGACGGATAATAGGCACAATCTCCTATGCCTTTCCATAATAATACCCTGATTCTCTCCTGTGCGCAAGGGTTCCGGCAACAAAGCTTTGTTTTTTGTCGGAACTCCTGTTTTCAGTCTGCCGGTCTGCCGGCCCATTTATGCATCCGGGCATTCGATCGCATCTGTATCACTGGCGCAGCAGCTTGCCTGCACCGTTGCGCGGCAGCGGCTCGGTGCTGAACTCCACTGCGCTCATGCGCTTGTACAGCGGCAGGGTGCGGTTTGCCTCGGTGATAAAATCCCGCACCTGCTGCTGTTTGTCCTCGTCACAATAGACCACCACGCCGATCTTCTTGCCCATTTCTTTTACTACACATTCCTTCACGGCTTCGCACTTGCCCACGATGCCTTCCAGCTCTTCGGGGCTGATGTTCTCGCCGCTGTCCAGAATGATGAGGTTCTTCTTGCGGCCGGTCAGGAAATAGTAGCCGTCCTCGTCCTTGCGGGCCAGATCGCCAGTGTGGAACCAGCCGTCCGCGTCAATGACCTCGGCGGTGGCCTCCGGGTCCTTGTAGTAGCCCAGCATGATGCTGTCGCCGCGCATGCACAGCTCGCCGTCCTCGGCGATCTTGTAGTCCAGATAATCGTTGCCCTGACCCACAGCGCCGATGTGCTTTGCGTCCTGTGCGTAGTTGATGATACCGTCGCCGCAGGTCTCGGTGCTGCCGTAGGTCTGCACCACGAACATGCCGTGTTCCGCCATATCCAGCATCACCTGCGGGTCGAACATGGCAGAGGAGCAGATGCACCCACAGCTCCCCCAGACGATCCTTGCGGCCGCGCATCACATCGTGGTGGAGCGAGTTCATAATGACCGGCACCACCGCCATGGCCTGACTGGGCATCCGCTTTACCTCTTTATAGAAGTTGCGGATGTCACTGCTGACGTTCAGCGCCCAGCCTGCGTGGGCCCAGGAGAACAGGCAGATGAAAGCGCCCAGATGGAACATGGGCAGCACGGTGTACTGGCTCATGACGAGGTCCGGTTCGTGCTTATACGCCATCATGTGCTCACCGATCTGGGTGTGGGCACGCATCACCGAGAAGAAATTCTTCTCGCTCAGCATCACGCCCTTGCTGCGGCCCGTGGTACCGGAGGTGAACATCAGGACCATCAGGCTTCGTGGTCGATGCAGCGGGTCAGCTGCGCAGGCTCATAGCTGCGGAAGCCATCCATGGGGCGGAGGATATCGCCGTAGGCAGCCTTGAGCTGGTCGTTGAAGCCGTAGTCGTCGCCGTCGGTCAGGATGCGTCCGGCTCCACAAGGCCCAGCTCATAGCTCAGCTCGTCCCAGCTCTTGCGCTGGTTCAGCAGCACCAGCACCGCACCGGCCGCCACCACGCCAAAGGTGTTCACGGCATACTCGTAGCTGTTCTTGGTGAGCAGGCAGATCTTTTTGCCCTTGATCTCCGGGATTGTGGACTGGAAGTAATTCACCGCCTTGCGGATATCCTGCACATAATCCTTATAGAGGATGGTGGTCACGGCATCGTTTGCGGTGTCGTAGAAGCGGAAGGCCACATTATCCTTGAAGCGGTCTTCCATGTTGATGGTGATAAGGTCGTAGACATTATCCAGCACTCTGATCTTACGCATTGTTCTGTTTCCTCCTGTGTTCAGCGCAGCAGTTTTCCCATGGCGTTGCGGGGCAGCGGCTGTGCGCTGAACTCCGTCACCATGCGCTTGTACAGCGGCAGGCCGCGGTTGACCCCAGTGACGAACTCCTTCACCGCATCCTGCTTTGCAGGGTCACAGTAGATGAGGGCACAGATCTTTTTGTCCTTTTCCTTCACGATGCACTCCTGAATGTCCGCACAGGGCACCAGCAGCTTTTCCAGCTCCTCGGGGCTCACGTTCTCGCCGCTGTCCAGAATGATCACGTTCTTCTTGCGGCCGGTCAGGTACATGTAGCCGTCCTCTTCCACCCGGGCAATGTCGCCGGTATGGAACCAGCCGTCTGCATCGATGACTTCTGCAGTGCCTTCCGGGTCCTTGTAGTAACCCAGCATGATGGGGTCGCCCCGCATGCACAGCTCGCCGTCGTCCAGCTTGTATTCACAGCTGAGGTCCACATGGCCCACGCTGGTCAGGTACTTTGCCTCCTGCGAGGAGTTCCATGCACCGTCGCCGCAGGTCTCGGTCAGGCCGTACATCTGGGCCACAAAGAAGCCCTTCTCCATCATATCACTCAGAATCTTGGGGTCGAACATGGCAGCGCCGCAGGTCAGCACGCACAGGCCGTTCAGGCGGTCGCGGCGTCCCTTCATCACATCGCTGTAGATGCTCTTCAGCAGCACCGGCACCACCGCCATCACCTCGCTGTGCATGGCACCCAGATCACGGTAGAAATACTTCAGGTTGTTGCACAGGTTGATGGAGTGGCCGGTGATGCTCCACGAAACAAGGCTGGTCATGGCGGAGATGTGGAACATGGGCAGGGCGGACAGGGACGAGAACTCGTCGGTGTTCCAGCCCGTGTACTTCTTCACATCGTCAAAGGGGTCCAGAAAAGCCGGCATGGCGCTGAACAGGTTCTTCTGGCTCAGCATAACGCCCTTGCTGCGGCCGGTGGTGCCGGAGGTGAACATGATAAAGGCCAGAGCAGAGAGGTCCTCCACCTCGGTCACGTCCTCGGCAGGCTCATAGGCCGCAAAGACATCCATGGGCTTCAGGATGCTGCCGTAGGTCTCAGCGAGGGCAGGCTCCCGCTCCGCGAACTCGCCATCCTGCAGGATGCACACCGGCTCGGTGAGGCCCAGCTCATAGGAGATGGCATCCCAGTCCTTGCCAAGGTTCAGCGGCACAGCCACGGCTCCGGCAATGACCGTGCCGTACATGCAGATGACATACTGGTAGCTGTTGCGGGCCAGGATCGCCACACGCTTGCCGCGCACATCGCCATACTCTGCACGCAGGAACGCCACGAACCGGCGCAGATCCTGGGCATACTGTGCGTAGTGCACCTCGGCCACGCCCTGCTTTTTTTCATCATACCAGCGCAGAGCCACACGGTCTGCAATGTTGGTTTCCATATTGCAAAGTGACTGATACAGCGATGTAATCATTTTTTTTCCTCCATTTTTTATCATCCGATCCGGCGCTCCTGTGTAGGCCAACACAGATCCTTCCAGTCATTTCCAACTGTGCCCAGTATACAATAAGGCCCGTGTCAATGCAAGAGTTTTGCAACATTTAATTCCAAACATTGACAATAAAATCTTGCATATCATGTCGTTTCCAGATGTAAATTCTGCCTTTTCGTTGCGAAGCCGCCCTGCCTGTGCTATGCTTTTATTGCAGGCTGCAATGTGTCCCCGCCCGCCGGACCGCAATTCAAAATTGACAGTCTGTGCAAAAAGCATTATACTGGGTTCATATCCATACAAAATTTTATCTTTTTCATTCAAAATCTACGCATTGTGCGGCGTCCGGCTCTGATGGAATGTCCCGCGCAAGGAAGGAACCTCCATGGAAGGAACCAAGCCCCGCACCGCCAGCTCCATCGGCATGTTCGACATGCTCAAGGGTGCCGGTATGCTGACCATCGTTTTTGCGCATACCGCCGAGCTTTATCCCATGCAGGCGGTCAGCGGCCTGTCCCTGACCGCGTTTTTTTCCCGTTCATCTACCGCGAAGCGCTGATGTCCGCCTTTTTTTATTGCCAGCGGCTACGGCTTCCGCAAGCGCTCTATCCATAAGTGCATCCACCAGCAGCTCAAAAGCCTTCTCAAACCCTATGCTTACACGGCGCTGTTCACCTGCGTGCTGCACTTTATCATTCATTATAAGACGTTCCAGTACCTGCCGGCACCATCGGCGAGTCTATCAAGGTCACCGGCGGCTTTCTGCTGGGCCTGCCCCACACGGCCAAGTATTTCGGGCAGGAGTTCTTCTCCTGCGGGCCGATGTGGTATCTGCTGGCGCTGATGGTAGGCTGGGTGCTGCTGGATGTGATCCTGAACATCTTCCCGGAGCGCTATGTTCCATGGGCTGTGGCAGGCTGCGTCCTGCTGGGCTGGGGCGCGAGCCTTGTGTGGGAGCTGCCCTTCTGCCTGATCCAGGGTGCCGTGGTAGTGCCCTACCTCTATATCGGCTTCCTTGCCAAAAAGAAGCATCTGCTGGACGAGCCCCTGCCGCCCAGGTCTTTGCCGGGCTGCTGGCCGCCACAGCACTCATTGCCGTAGCGCTCTTGCTACCCGCACCACCGACTGCATCTCGCTGGCCGAGTGGTCGCTGGGGCCGCTGAGCATCTTTCTGGACGGTGCTGCAGGCCTGCTTTTCATCCGGCTGTTCATGCGGCTCAGCCGCGGCCATGGCCCCATCGTGCACTTTCTGGAAGCGGTGGGTCGCCGTTCGCTGAACATTTTCTGCGTACATACCGTGGAGATCATCGCTATTCCGTGGTATCTGATGGTAGCAAAGTTCTCTGCGCAGCCGGTGCTGGGCATGTGGCTGCAATATGCCATCGCTCTGGGCTCTATCTGGCTGGTGTGTGAGCTGCTGCGTGTACGCCGCGCACTCATCATCCGATTTTTCCCTGCACAGCGCAGAACGCCCGCCGTGCACTATACCTCCCGGCACTGACATGTTTTTCCGGCTGCTGCGGTGCAGCCATCATAAAAGTAAGAGGAGAATCCGGTTATGAACAACGATGTCCCCGAGACCCTTGCTGCGGCCCGCAGCCGCGCTGCTGACTTGGAACAGCAGCTCAAGCTCTCTGACGAAGGTGTATCCCGGCTGGCACAGCGGTGTCTGGAGCTGGAACAACAGGTGCTGAACTATCAGGCCGCACTGGCAAGGCACGGCAGCGACAACGAACCTGCTGCCCTGACCCTGCCGCAGCTGTTCTACGATTCCGGCTCCGGCTATTCCCCGCGGGAATGCCTGACCGTTGCCGAGGATGCCTACGACGAACTGACCCACGAGGTCTCTGCGGTGTTCACCCTGCCCACGGATGCCCGTGCGTTGCGGCTGGACCCCGGTGAGCTGGCCTGCTGCGTGACTGACCTGAGCATCTCGGACGAGCGGCTGGAATGCCGCGCCATGAACGGCATCCGGCTGCAGGAAGACTGCCTGCTGTTTTTGGATGTGGACCCCAACCTGACCGTGTGCAGCACCGTGCCCTTTGCGGCCGGGATGAAGTTTGCCGTGACCTATCATTACTATCCGCTGGGCCGCTTCCAGCACGAGCAGCCCGGCAAGGCCCTGCTCAGCGCGTTGAATACCATCAAGCTGCAGGCTGAGGCCGAAAAGAACGATGTTCTGGAACAGCTTCAGGCCGCCCTTGCGAGAATACCCGGCTGAACAATCAGCTGACGGAACTGCAGAACAGCCGTGCTGCCTATGAAGATTCGCTGGAAAACCTGTACGAGAGCAGCAGTTGGCGGCTTACCGCACCGCTGCGTGCTTTGCGCCGCCTGCTGCGCGGCTGAATCGGATCGCTAAAGGAGTTGTCAACATGTACAGCAGTTACAGCACCCTGCAGCGTAAGCAGCTGACGAAGCAGGTTTATACCGATACCCAGAGCACCTATCTGCTGGTGTATGCACCGGGCCGTCATCAGGCGCTGGAGCACGCACTGGAAAACCAGCTGCACCGCAAGTTCCGGCTGGTGACGGAGCTGGCCCCCGCCCTGACCGACTCGGTGGAGGGCGTGCTGCTGGTCAGCGAAGATCTGGAATGCACCTCCACCGCCCTGACCTATTTTGCCGCCGCCCTACGCACCGGTGCCGATTTTGTGGTGTGTGATGCCGCCTTTGGCTTCGATGGCTCCACCGCCCTTTATCTGAGCACCCAGCACATCCCGTGCAGCCGCTGCGCCATGGTATCGCGGAAGCTTCTGGACCGGGTGCGCGCCGCTGCGCGCGGCAGGGACAGCGTGACCGAGCTGCTGCGCCTTGCCACCGCCATGGCGGAAAACTGCCACCGCATCCCGCAGTCTTTGCTGCACTTCCGGCGGGAGCTGTGTGCCGACGATGTGTTCTCTGCAGACGGAAAGCGTGCTTTGATCCTGAGCCACGAGCTGACCATGACCGGTGCGCCCATCGTGCTGACAAGTGCCGTGCCGGTGCTGCGCAGCATGGGCTTTGAAGTGGTGGTGCTTGGCCCTGCGGACGACGGCTCGCTGCCGCTGTTTCTGGATGCCGGTGCCGCCGTAGTGACCCGCAGCGACTGCGTGATGAACTCGTCGCTGTGGGGCCTTGCCACCAGTGCCGATTTTGTGCTGGCCAACACGTGGTAGAGGCTGCCGCCGTGAGCACCCTGAACGGCTCCTTCGTGCCGGTGCTGTGGTGGCTGCACGATGCCTTTGCAGGCTACCCATTCATTGCACACAAGATTCCCAAAACACTGGGCTCCAATGTGCATGTGTGCGCCGTAGTCCCACGCCACTGCCGCCATGCACTCGGTGCGGCCGGACTTCAGCATTGAACAGCTGATCTACGGTCTGCCGGACTATGCGCAGGAAAGCTTCCCGCCCTACGATATCAGCTATGCCGGCGGCAGGCCGCTGTTCGTGACCGTAGGTTCCTTTGAGCCGCGCAAGGGTCAGGATATTTTCTGCAACGCCATCCGCCTGCTAAAGCCCGAGGTGCGCCAGAAGGCTGCTTTCCTGTTCGTGGGCAAGGCGGCGGACAAGAGCCTGAAGAACGCCGTGGATGCACTGGTGGAGGACTACCCGGACACCGTTTTCTACCGCAAGCGTCTGGAACGGCCCGAGATCAAATCCCTGATGGATCAGTGCACCTGCGTGGTATGCGCTTCCCGCGATGATCCCATGCCAACCTTCGTCACCGAGGGCCTGATCTTCGGCAAGCCCTCCATCGTGTCGGAGCACACCGGCACCGCCGGGCTGATCACCGAGGGCGTGGACGGCTTTGTGTACAAAGACGACGACCCGGATCAGCTGGCAAAGGTGCTGGAGTATGCTATCCTGCATCCGGAACAGCTGGCCGCCATGAAAGCTGACTGCCGGAAAATGTACGAGAAATATTATTCCAACGAAGCCTATGTTGCCACCCTGACACGGCTGGTGAACGAATCAACAGACTAAAAACAAGATAAAGGCAAGGGTCGATGCGTACATCTGCCCTTGCCTTTTTATCATTCCATCAAAATTGCACAAGAAAATTCCAGTTCCGTTCACAAAGACACAGGCCGCGTGTGTTATACTTTTATCAAATCATTCCGCCTGAAAGGAGCCTGTTCTCTCTATGAGCCAACCCGCCTCTGCCGCACCTTCCCGCAAAAAAGACAGTGATCTCGCTGCTGGTGCTCGCCGCACTTACCGGCATCATCGTGCTGCTGTTCAAGGACAACTGGGCCGAGATCACCGAAGCGCTTTCGCAGCTGTCCGCATGGCAGGTGCTGGTGGTGCTGGCCATCGGCCTCAGCTATCCGCTGCTGGAGGGGTGCGTGGCGTGGGTCATCGTGCGCAGCCGCATCCCGGGCTTCAGGCTCTGGCAGGGCATCGATACCGCGTGGTGCGGCACCTTTGGCAATGTGGTCACGCTGGGCGCAGGTGCAGTGCCGGTGCAGACATGGTATCTGCACCGCTGCGGCCTGCCGGTTGGCCCGGGCGTGGGCCTGATGACCCTGCAGTACGTGTTCCACAAAACCACCGTGCTGCTGTATGCCACGGTGATGCTGCTGTTTCAGCACAGATGGCTTGCCGCCAACACCACCGGTGTGATGAATTATCTGCCCATGGCATACGCTGTAGTGGCGGCCATCATTGTGGTGCTGGTGCTGGTGTGCGTATCGCCGCTGGTGCAGAACCTTGCCCGCTGGCTGATGCGTCTGCTGCCCAAAACGGAAAAATGGCAGCAGCGCCGCGCCGACTGGCAGCAGCAGCTGGATGTTCTGGGCGAGGAGAGCCGCCGTCTGCTGGCGGATAAGCCCCGCTGCGCTGAAATTCTGGCATTGCAGGCGGTCAAGCTGTTCGGGCTGTTCTGCCTGCCCTACCTGTGCATCCGGTTCATGGGGCTTTCCCCTCTGAGCTTTTTGCAGGTGCAGCTGCTCACCAGCCTGATGCTGTTTTTGTCCAACGCCCTGCCCAATGTGGCCGGCATGGGCTCCATCGAGACGGCATTCCTGCTGGTGTTCGGCAGCTTTCTGGAGCGCGGCGAGGTGATGAGCGTGATGATGCTCTACCGCATCGCCAGCTATTATGTGGTGTTCGCCGCCAGCGCCGTGGGCTTCTTCATCGCTCAGCGGCATCTGGGCCAAATGGGAGCGGAGCCGCCAAAGGAGGCATGACTCTTATGAAGGAAAAAGGCATTCTGTCCCGGTTCGGCATTGTCATTTTAGTGCTGCTTGCACTGGTGCTGATCTTTCCTTCCGCAAAGATCGATCTTGCATCCGGGATCAAGGCCAGCACACAGGCCAGTGTCCGGGTGGAGCACATTCAGAACTTTGCCCGCTCCGCAGAGATGGATGTTCAGCTGCTTTCTGCCGACGACCCTGCCTATCAGCAGATCGCAAACGTGCTTTCCGGCCTTACCTGTGTCAAGCGGTTCAACCAGCAGTATTCCTCCTACAGCCACGAATACCCGGTGGATTCCGTCACTGTGAGCTACTACGATGATGCCGAGAACAATAATCTCCTGTTCACCGTCTACTCCGATGGCACCGCCATCGTGAACAGCCAGTTCGTAAAGGTCAAAGCGCCCAAAGGCGGCGCGGAGGAAGTGTATCAAAAGCTGGCGGAGATCGTGAAGTAAAACTCCTTCCGTCTGCTCGCTGCACTCGCATCCACCTCCCTCAGTGAGGGAGGCTTTGGCAAAACTATAAAGTTTTCCGCACTGCCAAGGGCTCCCTCTTTGAGGGAGCTGGCATGGTGTCAGCCATGACTGAAGGAGTTAAAACAAAAATCGGGGCACGCAGGTGGTCAAGCTGCATGTCCCGTTTTTGTTTTTCTTTTGCACTTGGTGCGGTACCAATCACACCGAATGCCGCGCATCGAGCCGTGGGAGCAAACTAAAACCACAGCTCACTTGAAAAAGAGAATGGAATGGAGGAATTGGCGTTTGCGCAGCATGAAAGCCCCAGTGGGGCTTTTAAGCCACGAAGCGGTCTTGCGTAAGCAAGATGGAGCGGCCCCGCCGCGACAAACTTTGGGGTCTGTGTCCATTACACAGACCGGTTTTTCACAGACACTTTTGCAGAAGCATCTGCTTTTCTGGTGCAGCGTGGTTAGATTTGTCTAACCTCGTTGCGAGAACAGAATACCACAGCCGGTTAGTCTTGTCAACCCTTATTTTGCGATTTTTTTCGCAAAAGGGGTGCGCCGCCGGGATTTCGGCGCTTTTTCTACATTCTGCCCAAAGAAAGCCCCTTGCTTTGGCAGAAAACCCACTTGTTTTCTATTGCATTTTAAAGTGGTTCTTGCTATTATAATAACGCAAGATTTTGTGGGCAGGTTTTCATTTTTGTCTACACCTTGTAGTCGGGGCTGCCGCAGTCGGCAGTTCAAGACCGTTTTGCCCCCAGAAAGCCGCCATACAGAGCGGTTTTTCAAAGGCTCATTAGTTAGAAAACGCTAACTGCGTGATGGAGCAAGGAGGTTCCAATGATCAATTTTGAACAGTGGGAAGCTTTGAGGGCCGCATCTGGAAAGAAGAAGTCAATGTGCGCGACTTCATCCAGAAGAACTACACCCCGTATGACGGCGACGAAAGCTTTCTGGCCGGCCCCACCGAGGCGACCGACAAGCTGTGGGGTGCCCTGCAGAAGCTGCAGAAGGCCGAGCGCGCCAAGGGCGGCGTGCTGGATATGGAGACCGAAGTGGTCAGCAGCCTGACCGCTTACGGCCCCGGCTATATCGACGAAAGCCTGAAGGATCTGGAGCAGATCGTGGGTCTGCAGACCGACAAGCCCCTCAAGCGCGCCTTCATGCCCTACGGCGGCATCAAGATGGCAGAGCAGGCCTGCACCACCTACGGCTACCAGCCCAGCGCCGAGCTGCACAAGATCTTTACCGATTATACCCGCACCCACAATCAGGCTGTGTTTGATGCCTACACTCCTGAGATGAGCGGCCCGCCACACCCACATCATCACCGGCCTGCCGGACACCTACGGCCGCGGCCGCATCGTGGGCGACTACCGCCGCGTGGCCCTGTACGGCATCGATGCACTGATCAAGTTCAAGCAGGAGACTTCGCCAACTGCGGCGACGGCACCATGACCGATGACGTCATTCGCCTGCGCGAGGAGATCGCACGCCAGATCAGCGCCCTGAAGGGCATGAAGAAGATGGCCGAGCCTACGGCTATGATATCTCTCAGCCCGCAAAGAACGCCAAGGAGGCCTGCCAGTGGCTGTACTTCGGCTATCTGGCCGCCATCAAGACCCAGAACGGCGCCGCCATGAGCGTGGGCCGCATCTCCACCTTCCTGGATATCTATATCCAGCGCGATCTGGACAACGGCACCCTGACCGAGACCCAGGCTCAGGAGCTGATCGACCACATGGTCATGAAGTTCCGCATGGTCAAGTTTGCCCGCATCCCCAGCTACAACCAGCTGTTCTCCGGCGACCCCGTGTGGGCAACGCTGGAAGTGGGCGGCATCGGCATGGATGGCCGCAGCATGGTCACCAAGAACTGCTACCGCTTCCTGCACACGCTGGAAAACATGGGCCCCGCACCGGAGCCGAACCTGACCGTTCTGTACTCCTCCGCCCTGCCGGAGAGCTTCAAGAAATATGCCGCCAAGGTGTCCATCGATACCAGCTCTGTCCAGTACGAGAACGACGACGTGATGAAGCCCGTCTGGGGCGATGATTACTCCATCTGCTGCTGCGTGTCTGCCACCCAGACCGGCAAGGAGATGCAGTTCTTCGGTGCCCGCGCCAACCTTGCCAAGTGCCTGCTGTACGCCATCAACGGCGGTGTGGACGAGAAGAGCCACGAGCAGTGCGGCCCCAACTATGCCCCCATCACCAGCGAGTACCTGAACTACGACGAGGTGCTGCCCAAGTATGTCCAGATGCTGGACTGGCTGGCTGGCCTGTACGTCAATGTGCTGAACCTGATCCAGTATATGCACGACAAATACTACTATGAGGAAGCCGAGATGGCCCTTATCGACACCGACGTGCGCCGCACCTTTGCCACCGGCATTGCAGGCTTCTCCCACGTCATCGACTCCCTGAGCGCCATCAAGTACGCCAAGGTGAAGGTAGTGCGTGACGAGAGCGGCCTTGCCACCGGCTTTGAGACCGAGGGCGACTTCCCCAAGTACGGCAACGATGATGACCGCGCCGACGAGATCGGCGTGTGGCTGCTGCGCACCTTCCTGGAGATGATCAAGAAGCGCCACACCTACCGCAACTCTGAGGCTACCACCTCTATCCTGACCATCACCTCCAACGTGGTGTACGGCAAGTACACCGGCGCTCTGCCCGATGGCCGTGCCGCATTCACCCCGTTTGCTCCCGGTGCAAACCCCAGCTATGGCGCAGAGCAGAACGGCCTGCTGGCTTCCCTGAACTCGGTGGCAAAGCTGCCCTACCACTGGGCACTGGACGGCATCTCCAACACCCAGACCATCAACCCCGACGCTCTGGGCCACAGCGAAGGCGAGCGGGTGGAGAATCTGGTACAGGTCATGGACGGCTACTTCGATCAGGGCGCACACCACCTGAACGTGAACGTCTTTGGCAAGGAGAAGCTACTGGATGCCATGGAGCACCCCGAGAAGGAGGAGTACGCCAACTTCACCATCCGCGTCTCCGGCTACGCCGTCAAGTTCATCGACCTGACCCGCGAGCAGCAGATGGACGTTATCTCCCGCACCTGCCATGCAGCCCTGTAACCCCATCGGCTATGTCCACTCGCTGGATCCTTCGGCTCTGTGGACGGCCCCGGTGTGCGCTTTGTGGTGTTTTTGCAGGGGTGTGCCCTGCGGTGCAAATACTGCCACAACCCGGAAACGTGGGCTGCGGAGGGCGGCGAGGAATGGACGGCAGAAAAGCTGTTCCAGCGGGTCTACCGCTACCGCAACTACTGGGGCAAAAAGGGCGGCATCACGGTCAGCGGCGGCGAGCCGCTGCGCCAGATGGAGTTCCTGACGGCATTCTTCGAGCTGGCCCGCTCCAAAGGCGTGCACACGGCTCTGGATACCGCCGGGCAGCCCTTCCGGCCCGATGACCCGGATTATCTGGCCGGTTTCGACCGGCTGATGAAGTCCACCAGTCTGGTCATTCTCGACCTGAAGGAGATCGACCCGGAACGCCACCGGCAGCTCACCGGCAAAGACAATGCCAACATCCTTGCGATGGCGCGGCATATTTCTGACCTCGGCATCCCGCTGTGGATCCGGCATGTGCTGGTGCCCGGCCTGACCGACGACGAGGAGGGCCTGCGCAGGACCGCAGACTTTATCCGCAGCCTGAAAACGGTGCAGCGGGTGGAGGTACTGCCCTACCACACGCTGGGCCTGTTCAAGTGGCAGAAGCTGGGCATCCCTTATCCACTGCCGGACGCCGTGCCGCCCACCGCGGAGCAGGTGAAGCGTGCAGAAGAACTGCTGGAAGTGAGCAGGTATCCCGGCTAAGCTCCTGATTTGAAAAAACGACCGTTTCCGGTGTGCAGAATGCGCCGGGAGCGGTCGTTTTTTCTTGACTTCCCTTCTGTACACCGTTATAATGAAAAAAGTAAAAAAGGAGAAACAGCCATGCAGATTTTCAATACGCTGACCCGCCAGAAAGAAGAATTCGTGCCGCAGGTGCCCGGTGAATACCGCATCTATGTCTGCGGCCCTACCGTTTATAACTATATCCACATCGGCACGCCGCCCGCTGATCGTGTTCGATACCCTGCGCCGCTACCTTGAGTACCGCGGCAACAAGGTGTTCTATGTTTCCAACATCACCGATATCGACGATAAGCTCATTAAGAAGGGACAGGAAGAGGGCACCTCCATGAAGGAGGTCGCTCAGCGCTTTGAGGCCGAGTACCTCAAGGATGCCGCCGGCCTCAACTGCAAAAAGCCCACCGTCCAGCCCCGGGCTACCGAGCACATCCAGCAGATCCTGGATATCGTGAAGGATCTGATCGACTCCGGCCACGCTTATGTTGCCAAGAACGGCGATGTGTACTTCCGGGTGAAGAGCGACCCCGAGTACGGCAAGCTGAGCCACCTGAAGCTGGACGATCTGGAGAGCGGCAACCGTGAGCTGCGCAGCCAGATGGACGACGACCTGAAGGAGGACCCCGCAGACTTTGCCGTGTGGAAGGCCGCAAAGCCCGGTGAACCTGCATGGGAAAGCCCCTACGGCATGGGCCGTCCGGGCTGGCATATCGAGTGCAGTGCCATGAGCCGCACCCATCTGGGCAAGACCATTGATCTGCACTGCGGCGGTCAGGATCTGATCTTCCCCCACCACGAGAATGAGATCGCACAGAGCGAGTGCGCCAACGGCTGCACCTTTGCCCGCTACTGGATGCACAACGGCTTCATCAACGTGGACAATCAGAAGATGTCCAAGAGCCTGCACAACTTCTTCACCGTGCGGGACGTGGCGGATGTCTACGGCTACGAACCCATCCGCTATTTCATGCTGACCGCAGGCTACCGGATGCCCCTGAACTACACCGTGGACCTCATTGAAAGCTGCAAGAACAGCCTGGAGCGCCTGTACACCTGCCGCGAGAATCTGGATTTTGCCCTGACCAAGGACACCTTTGGCACCGACGAGCCCCTGAAGGAAAAGGCTGCCGAGGCCCGCACCAAGTTCTGCACCGCCATGGACGATGACCTGAACACCCCGGATGCACTGGCTGCCGTGTTCGATCTGGTCAAGGAGATCAACACGCTGTCGGCTGTTTCCTCCAAGGATGCCCTGCAGACCGCCGCCGCTGCGTTCGACGAGATCACCGGCGTACTGGGCCTGCTGTACAACCGCAAGAAGGACGAGGTGCCCGCCGAGGTGACTGAGCTGGTAGAGAAGCGTGCCGCCGCCAAGAAGGCCAAGGACTGGGCCACTGCCGATGCCATCCGTGCACAGCTGACCGAACTGGGCTGGGCGGTCAAGGATACCGCACAGGGCCCGCAGCTGAGCAAGCTCTAAATTAAAGTAAAGCTATTCGCGGCATGTTGCGGATGGCTTTACTTTTTTGCACGCATTTGCCATAATAAGGAAGAAGATCAGCTTTGCGGAGGGAACAGCAATGAAGGTCATGGTTTTTGACGTAGGAGGCACCGAGATCAAATATTCGGTCATGGACGAGCAGATGAACCGTTTCGATGCCGGTTCCGTGCCCACGCCGCAGGATACGCAGGAGCATTTTCTCGACACAATATACGCTCTGTATGCACCGCATAAGGATGAAGTGGACGGTATCGCCATGGCGCTGCCCGGCTTTGTGGATGCCAACACCGGCTATGTCTCCAACGGCGGGGCACTTCTGTACAACACCGGCACGCAGGTGGGGCAGCTGGTGCGCGAAAGATGCGGCTGCCGTGTCACGCTGGAAAACGACGGCAAGGCTGCAGCCATTGCAGAGCTGCGGGCCGGTGCCTTGCAGGGCTGCTGCAATGCGGCAGTGTTTATCATCGGCACCGGCGTGGGCGGCGGCATCATTGCCAATGGCCAGCTGGTGCGCGGCGTGCACTTTACCGCCGGAGAGTACAGCTTTGTGAACACCAACGCCGACGAGTGGGAGAATACCGAAAAACCATGGCCTGCCAGTGCAGCACCAAATACCTGCTCAAGTGGTACCGTGCCCGTAAGGGCCTGCCCGCCGATGCCCCCATGAACGGTAAACTCTTTTTTGATGCCGCCAATGCCGCCGAGCCGGAAGCGCTGGAAGTGCTGGAACGGTTCTGCAAGATGGTGGCGTGCAGATCTACAACCTGACCGTATTGCTGGATGTGGAAAAGGTAGCCATCGGCGGCGGCATCAGCAAGCAGCCGCTGCTGCTGGACAGTCTGCGCCGGGTATATGCCGGGCTGTTTGCTTCCCGTGGGGAATCACCTTACATGATCGGTCTGCCCCGCTGCGAGATCGTGCCCTGCCATTTCAGCAGCGAAGCCAATCAGGTGGGAGCATTGTATACCTATCTGCAGGCGGAAAGCAAAACCATTTAATGGCTTCCGCTTCGCTCTAGCCATATTCAGCGGAACAATTATTTTTATAGAGCAAACTCCGGCAGACTGCAGTCTGCCGGAGTTTGCTTTTTCACAGGATAGGGCCGTATTGGAAAACGGCATCCTCCCTTAGATTTACTTATTGGTCAGCCGGTTGAAGTGCGGCTTTTCGTCTTCTTCCTTCTTCGGTTCCGGCTTTTCCGCCGGGGTCAGGCGCACCTCGGTCACGCGGCGCTTGGCCGTGCGGGTAACGACACCGTCGTACTCGCCCAGCGTGAACCGGTCGCCCACCTTGGGCAGATGGCAGGTTTTTTCCTGCACCAGACCGTTCACCGTATTGGAATCGATATCCTCATCCTCCGGCAGGCCCAGCCTCTCATACAGGTCGTCCACACCGGCACTGCCCAGCACGATCCAGCTGCCATCCGACTGCCTACGGAAGTCCTCGGTCGCTTCGTCGTGCTCGTCCCAGATCTCGCCCACCAGCTCTTCCAGAATGTCTTCCAGCGTGATGATGCCCTCGGTACCGCCGTACTCGTCCACCACCACCGCCATGTGATGGTGCTGCTCACGCAGGGTGCGCAGCAGCTGGGAGATCTGGGTGGAGCCAGTGGTATAAAGGGTGGGCTTCACAAGGTCTTCCAGCGTGGTATCCTTGCGCAGACGGCCAAGGTAAAAGTCCTTTTCATGTACCACACCGATGATGTTATCAATGGTGCCGTGGTAAACGGGCAGACGGGAATATCCCGATTCCGCAAAGGTATCGGCCACCTCATCCAGCGAGAGATCGTCCTCCACCGCGATCACATCCACGGCGGGGCGTGAGGATCTCCTCCACCTCCACATCGTCGAACTCAATGGCGCTGCGGATGAGCTGGCTTTCCCGGTCGGTCAGCTCGCCGTCGTTCTCGGCCTCGCTGACCATGGTCATCAGCTCACCCTCAGTGATGGTGTCCTCCTCGGTGCTGCGGATGAAATGCCCCAGCAGGCGCTTCCACTGGGTGAACAGCCAGGTCAGCGGGGTAAACAGGATCATGAGCAGGTTCAAAAAGGGCGAAACCGCCGTGGCAACCGTCTCCGGCATCTCCTTTGCAAGGCTCTTGGGGGTCACCTCGCCAAAGATCAGAACCACAATGGTCAGCACGAAGGTGGACACCGTCGCGCCCCGCTCCGGGTCCAGCAGGCGGGTGAACAGCACTGTGCCAATGGATGCTGCGGCAATGTTGACGATATTGTTGCCGATGAGGATGGTGGAGAGCAGCTTGTCGTACTTTTCCGACATAGCCAGCACGCGGGCTGCTGCCGAATCGCCGTCCTCGGCGCGGCTTTTCAGGCGGATCTGGTTCAGGGAAGAAAATGCGGTCTCAGAGGCGGAGAAAAAGGCGGAAAATGCCACCAGAATGATCAGTGCCGCCAAAAGCGTAATACTGCCATCGTCCATAAAAAGGGAAATCACACTCAACTTTCTGTTTTTATTTTGAACCCTCTCAGTCATCGCTGCGCGATGCCAGCTCCCCCGAAGGGGGGAGCTTTTTTCTGTGCGCCCACAGCCTGCCCCTTCCACGCAGAAGGTGCTGCTGCCCGGGATATCGCACACTGGCGCAACGCGCCTGAGAGAGTTTTGGGATAAATGTTTTCACATACAAAAATGTGCTCCCCATCGTTGCTGTTCCGCGATGAAAAGCACATCAATGTTATTTGTAATCATACCATATTCTGTACGGTGGTGCAAGCTTTCTTGCCGCAAAGTCCGTACAGAACAGGTAAAATTCACATTATCGCAGGGTCAAAGCGCCATTCTCGCAGTCTACCGTCAGGGTGTTGCCCTCGGTATAGCTGCCCTGAATGATGGCCTTGGCAATCAGGGTCTCCACGCGGCTCTGGATGAACCGCTTGATGGGACGTGCGCCATAGACGCTGTCGTAAGCAGAATCGATGATGAAGTCCTTGGCAGCGGTGGTGACCTCCAGCTTGAGGTGCTTGCCCTCGTCCATGCGCTTGCGCAGATCCTGCAGCTGCAGATCCACGATCTTGCGCATCTCGTCCTTGGTCAGGCTCTTGTAGTAGACGATCTCATCCAGACGGTTCAGGAATTCGGGGCGGAACTTGCTCTTCAGCAGCTGGTCGATCTGATGCTTTGCTTCCTCGCTCAGCTCGTTGGAGCCGTTGGCGCGGCGCTGCTCCAGATCGTTCAGGATGATGTCGCTGCCCAGATTGGAGGTGAGGATGATGACCGTGTTCTTGAAGTCCACGGTGCGGCCCTGACTGTCGGTGATGCGGCCATCGTCCAGCACCTGCAGCAGGATGTTGAACACATCGGGATGGGCTTTTTCCACCTCATCGAACAGCACCACACTGTAGGGCTTGCGGCGCACAGCCTCGGTCAGCTGGCCGCCCTCTTCGTAACCGACGTATCCCGGAGGCGCGCCGATCAGACGGCTGACGCTGAACTTCTCCATATACTCGGTCATATCGATTCGCACCATGTTGCGCTCATCGTCAAACAGGGCCTGTGCCAGTGCCTTGGCCAGCTCAGTCTTGCCAACGCCGGTGGGGCCGAGGAACAGGAAGCTGCCGATGGGGCGGTTGGGGTTGGCGATACCGGCGCGGCTGCGCAGGATGGCCTCGCTCACCTTGGTCACAGCCTCGTCCTGACCGATGACCCGCTGGTGCAGCACATCGTCCAGATGCAGCAGCTTCTCGCGCTCACCCTCCACCAGTTTCTCCACCGGGATGCCGGTCCAGCGGGCCACGATGCGGGCGATCTCCTCATCGGTCACGCGGTCACGCAGCAGGCTGTCCTCCTTCTTGGCGGCGGCGATCTTCTCTTCCTCTTCCAGCTGTTTCTGCAGCTGGGGCAGCTTGCCGTATTTCAGCTCAGCAGCCTTGTTCAGGTCGTACTCGCGCTGAGCCTTTTCATGTCGGCATTGGTCTGCTCGATCTGCTCACGCAGGGATTGCACCTTGCCGATGGCGTTCTTCTCGTTCTCCCACTTTGCCTTCATGCTGCGGAACTTGTCCTGCAGCTCGGCCAGCTCCTTTTCCAGATCCTTCAGGCGGCTCTGGCTCAGGGCATCGGTCTCCTTTTTCAGGCTCACCTGCTCGATCTGCAGCTGGGTGATGCGGTGGGCCAGATCGTCCATCTCGCTGGGCATACTGTCCATCTCGGTCTTGATCATGGCGCAGGCTTCATCCACAAGGTCGATGGCCTTATCCGGCAGGAAACGATCCGTGATATAGCGGTCGGAAAGGGTGGCAGCGGCGATCAGGGCGCTGTCGTTGATCTTCACGCCGTGGAACACCTCGTAGCGTTCCTTCAGGCGCGCAGGATGGAGATCGTGTCCTCCACGGTGGGCTCATCCACCTGTACCGGCTGGAAGCGGCGCTCCAGAGCGGGGTCTTTCTCGATATACTGGCGGTACTCGTCCAGCGTGGTGGCACCGATGCAGTGCAGCTCGCCCCGGGCCAGCATGGGCTTGAGCAGGTTGCCTGCGTCCATGGCACCATCGGTCTTGCCGGCACCCACGATGGTGTGCAGCTCATCGATGAAGAGGATGATCTTGCCCTCGCTCTTCTTCACCTCGTTCAGCACGCTCTTCAGGCGCTCCTCGAACTCGCCGCGGTACTTTGCACCGGCCACCAGAGCGCCCATGTCCAGACTGAACACGATGCGGTCCTTCAGGTTTTCGGGCACATCGCCGCGCACGATCCGCTGTGCAAGGCCCTCTGCAATGGCGGTTTTGCCAACGCCGGGCTCACCGATCAGGCAGGGGTTGTTCTTGGTCTTACGGGACAGGATGCGGATCACGTTGCGGATCTCCTGATCACGGCCGATGACGGGGTCCAGCTTCTGCTTGCGGGCAAGATCTACCAGATCCTGACCATACTTCTGCAGGGCGTTGTAGGTCTCCTCGGGATTGTCGTTGGTGACGCGCTGGTTGCCGCGCACTGCTGTGAGCTGCTGCAGGAACTTATCTTTCGTGATGCTGAACGCACGGAACAACTCGGTGGTGTTCTGGGTCTGCTCGTCCAGCAGACCAAGGAACACATGCTCCACGCTGATATAGTCGTCCTTCATGGCCTTGGCTTCTCGGGCGGCGGCGCTGAGCACCTTATCGGCAGCCTGCGAGATATAGACCTTGTCGGGGTCACGGCCGGAGCCGGAGACCCGGGGCAGAGCCGAAAGCTTTTCGGCCACGGCGGCAGCAAAACTACCGGGGTCAACATTCAGCTTCTGCAGCAGCTGCGGGATCAGGCCCTGCTCCTGCGAAGCGAGGGCGTGCAGCAGATGTTCAGGTTCCAATTGATTGTGCTGGTACTCCACAGCCAGCTGCTGCGCTGCCTGCAGAGCTTCCAGCGTTTTCTGTGTATATTGATTGGTATTCATAAAGTCAAGCCTCCATTCATACCGGAAGGTTTATTTTAGCGGACACGATATCCATCTGCTAAAAGCCCGGTGCAGAGATGCTGCCGAACGGGAAGCAGCGGCTATTCTTCAGTTGTTTCACGGTTTCAAGCACCTCCTGCCGAACTGGTTTACTTGTTTTAGCACTCTATCTGTTTGACTGCTAAAACTATACTCCTGTTTTCCCACTTTGTCAATAGGGTTCATAAAAAAGTTTGCAAATAGGAAAAAAGCGCCTGCGGGGGCTAAAAAAAAGACCACCGCACAACGTTTGTGCGGTTGGTCTTGCCTTTTTGTATAAAGATATCAGCCCTGCTTTTTCCAGCGGCGCATCACGCCCATGCCCAGCGCATAGGGGCCGGTGTGCACGGCAATGGTGCAGCCGATCTGCAGCAGGCCCACTTCGCACTGTGCGCCGGGGTACTTTGCACGCAGGGCCGCGCGGGTCTGCATCCACAGGCGCTTGCCTTCCTCTTCGTCGTAGCCGTAGCCTACGGTGATGCGGTAGTCGTCCGGGGTGCCGCCGTGGGCATCCAGATAGTTCATCAGCTGTTCCAGCGCTTTTTCAAAGCTCTTCTGTCGGCCGCGTGCCACACCGCCGGAGAAGATCTCGCCATCTTTGAACAGGATCATCGGCTTGATGCCCAGCATGTTGGCTGCACGGCCCGTCACCTTGCCGATGCGGCCGCCCTTAATGAGATAGTCCAGATTGCCTACCGTGAAGAAGATCTGGTTGGTAGCTTTCTCTGCTTCCAGCCATGTCACAGTCTCGTCCAGCGTGCAGCCTGCGTCCCGCATGGCCACGGCGTTTTCCACCATGGTGGACTCGGTAACGGTAGCCGCCGCGCTGTCAATGACCTCAATGCGGGCATCGGGGAAATCTTCCAGCACCAGATCCCGGGCATTGCGGGCGCTGCCCACACAGCCGCTCATCTTGCTGGTGAACACCAGACACAGCACATCCCGGCCAGCAGCAGCATGGGCACGGAATGCCTGCTCAAAGTCCTCAATGGAAGCAAGGCTGGTTTTGGGGTAGGCCGAAGGGTTGTCCACCATGAACTGGTAGAAGTCCCGCACGGCGATCTCCTTGCCTTCTTTGCGGTAGTGCTCGCCGTCCAGCGAGACATAGAAGGGCACGACCTCGATTTGGAGCTGTTTGGCAGTGTCCAGCGTCAGGTCGCATGCGCTGTCGGTAATGATATCAAACATCTGTGACGCTTCCTTTTCTGAATCATTCAGGAGCTTTGCAGGGGATCATACGTGGTGGATATAAGCCTCACGCTCGGCACCCACAGAGATGTAGGTGATCTTGCAGCCGACAGCCTTTTCCAGATATTCCACGTAATCGCGTGCTTCCTTGGGCAGGTCTTCCCACTTGCGGGCTGCGGTGATATCACAGTGCCAGCCGGGCAGGTACTCCACCACGGGCTGTGCGGTGTCCAGAGCTTCGCCCATGGGGAAGCGGGTGGTGGTGCTGCCATCGGTCAGCTTGTAGGCAGTGACCATGGGGATCTTTTCCATGTAGTCCAGCACGTCCAGCAGGGTCAGAGCAACTTCATCGCAGCCCTGGCAGAACACGCCGTAGCGGCTTGCCACCAGATCGATGGGGCCAACGCGGCGGGGACGGCCGGTGGCTGCACCGTACTCGTGGCCAGCCTCACGCAGGTCGTGCTTTTCCTCTTCGGTCATAGCCAGCTCGGCAGTGAAGGGGCCGTCACCCACGCAGGAGGAGTAAGCCTTCATCACGCCGATGGAGTTGTGCAGCTTGTGGCCCGGGATGCCTGCGCCGATGGGAGCGTAAGCACCGATGACGTTGGAAGAGGTGGTATAGGGGTAAATGCCGAAATCGATGTCGCGCAGAGCGCCCAGCTGAGCCTCGAACAGGACCTTCTTGCCTGCAGCGTCTGCATCGGCCAGATACTGGCCCACATCGCAGATGTAGTCCTTGAAGATGGCGGCATACTTTTCGAGCCATGCCCACATCTCATCCACGCTGATGGGAGCTGCGTTGTAGCTGCCCTCCATGACCAGATTCTTGGAATCCACCATGGTGACCAGGCGCTTCTTCACAGCGTCGTCCAGATGCAGCAGGTCGCCCATGCGCAGGGTCTTCTTCATGTACTTGTCGCCGTAAGCGTAGGCAATGCCGCGCTTGGTGGAGCCGAACTGTGCGCCGGTCTTGGACAGACGTGCTTCTTCCAGACCGTCCTGCTCCACATGGTAGGGCATGGTGATGGTTGCACGGTCGGAGATCTTCAGGTTTGCCGGGCTGATCTCAACGCCCTGCTCCCGCAGCTTGTTGATCTCGCCGTCCAGATGATGCGGGTCGATGACCATGCCGTTGCCCATAACGCAGACCACGTTCGGACGCAGGATGCCGGAGGGCAGCAGATTCAGCACGAACTTGCCGCGCTCGTTCTTGACCGTGTGACCGGCGTTGTTGCCGCCCTGATAACGTGCAACGATGTCATACTCCTGGCTGATGAGGTCGACCATGCGGCCCTTGCCTTCATCGCCCCAGTTGATACCCGTAATTGCAGTAAGCATAATAAATGACCTCTTTATCATTTTTTCAAAAGACAGCCTTTTCCGTGCACCTTGCCCGGGATACGCCACCTTGGGAAAACACATCAGCAGGCATACACAAAACACATACCAATGCAAGTATAGTATAGCACAGATCGCCGTGCAAAAAAAAGAGGAAAACACAGCTTTTTGGCTGCGTTTTTCCTCACAAAGTGTGCGCAAAAATTGTGCGTTCAGCTACGGGGGTTCTCAAGGTCGGCACGGCGGATCACCTTGTGGATAGTGCCGTCCGGCTCCTGAATGGAGGTGTTGGCCAGCTGTGCGCGCAGGCTGGCCTTCATGTCGTCGATGTATTCGCGGCGCAGGGCCTGCTGCTCTGCCTTTTCGGCCTCGGTCAGGCCGGTGGTCTTGCTCTTTTTTGCCAGCTCGTTGATGCGGGCGATCTTTTCCTGTGTCATGGTGCCTCCTGTATTTTCAAGCGGAATATGTTATAATAAGAAAGCAAACCCTCTCAGTCATTGCTGTGCAATGCCAGCTCCCCCGAAGAGGCGAGCTTTTTAAGGAATTTTCTCAATCAGTATAGCAAAGGATGATAAAAATGGCAACTCAATTGAATTTTGCACAGCAGATGGATGCCGTGCTCAAAACGCTGGACGGCACCCGGCCGCGCCTTTTGCTCCACGCCTGCTGCGGCCCCTGCTCCAGCGCAGTGCTGGAACAGCTGTGCCAGTATTTTGAGATCACAGTGCTTTACTATAACCCCAATACATGGCCTGCAGAGGAATACCACCGCGCGCGAAGAGCTGAAGAAGTTCGTGGCAGCAGCCCATCCTCTGGGCGTGACCGTGGTGGAGGATCACTACGACCCGCAGGAGTTCTACTCTGCTGTCACCGGCCTTGAAAACGAGCCGGAGCGGGGCAGCCGGTGCACGATCTGCTACCGGCTGCGGATGCGCCGGGCGGCGCAATACGCCAGTGAGAACGGCTTCGACTGGTTCACCACCACACTGTCCATCAGCCCGCATAAAGATGCCAAGCGCATCAATGCCATCGGGCAGGAGCTGGAAGCCGAGTTCGGCGTAAAGCATCTGCCTTCGGACTTCAAAAAGCACAACGGCTATCTGCGCAGCCTGCAGCTTTCGGAGGAATACGGCCTGTACCGGCAGGATTACTGCGGGTGCGAGTTCAGCGCGAAGGCAAGAGGGATTGAAAAGTAAGCCGTTATCGGGCAGGCCGCTTTTTTACTTACTCTTCCGGCAGCTTTGCCACCAGCAGGGTGAAAATAATCAGCCCCACGCAGGGCACGATGTTGGAAGCCATACCGGCGGCAAGGCCAGCCTTTTCGGCTACGATGCCAATGATCCACGGCATGAGGATGGCACCGCTGGATGCCACCGGCAGCATGATGCCCATGCTGGTCACGCTGGTCATGCGGCCCGCGCTGGCCACAGCGGTGGGGTTCAGGCCCGCCATGGAGAACGCAAACGCAAACAGCAGCACGATGGCCATGCCCTGCGTGTGGGCCATGACCAGCAGCACATAAAAGATCGTACACAGCACGCTCATGCCCACCATGGCCTTGCGCGGGTTCTTGAACGGGAACACGAATGCGATCAGCAGACGGGCCACCAGCGTGGCACCCCACATGACCGTGACGGTGTAAGCCGCCAGTGTGCCCGCAATGATGCCGCTGCCCTTGAAGTAAGTGACCATCCAGCCGTTGACGCTCTGCTCTGCAGCGTTCTGGAAGAACAAAAGGCCGGTCAGCATCCAGAACCGTGCCGAACGCAGAAAGCTCCAGTCAATGGCCTGCTTTTCCTTGGCATTCTTGGCCTTGCCGCCGCCCAGCGGGGTAAAGGCATATACCAGCCACAGCACAAGTCCCAGTGCCGCCAGCAGGAACACCGCCAGCTCAGTGCTCACCTTCGCCGCTGCCGCAATGAGGAAGGGGCACAGCAGCGCACCGCAGGCGTAGCAGCTGTGCATCAGGTCATGCCGCGGGTGCGGTCGGCAGAGTGATCGCTGACCAGAATGGTGCAGGTGTTGATAACACTGCCCTTGGCAATGCCCACCAAAAAGAAAGCCACTGCCAGCAGGATCTCTACACCGGTCAGGCCCATGATGCCGTAGCCCACCGCATAGCCGATGGTGAGCAGCAGCACACTGGGCTTCATGCCCAGTACACTGGGCAGCATACCAATGAGCAGGCCTGCCAGCAGATTGCCCACACTCATAAGTGAGAGCAGGGTGCCGGTCATGCCGTAGGCAAAGCCGTAGCGCTCCTGCAGCAGGCTGACCACCACGCCCGCACTGATGGCACAGATGCCACTGAAGAAGAAAGTAAGAAAGCCTGTATTCCGCAGGCGTGCAGACTGTTGTTCCATAATCGTCCTCTTTCTGTGAAAATATCCTCCCTCTATTTAACCATAATTCCGCATCATTGCAACCGGATTTTCTTACAAAAAGTTGCAAAAAGCCCGCCGGGCATCGCTGCACGGCGGGCTTTGGTTTACAGTTTACTCTGCCTTGGTCTCGGGCTTTGCCTCAGCAGCGGCTTCCGGCTTTGCTGCGGGAGCAGCAACGGGAGCGGCGGGCTTCACCACGGGCTTCGGGGGATTGGGGTCATCCTTCAGCGGGAAGAGGATGATGTGCTTGGGGCACTTCTGGGCACACATGCCGCAGCCCTTGCACTTGTCATAGTCGATGCGGGCCACGCCGTCCACCACGTGGATAGCGTCGAACTTACAGGTGCGCTCGCACATACCGCAGGCAATGCAGGAGGTGGTGCAGGCCTTCATGGCCACAGGACCCTTGTCCTTGTTGGAGCACATGACCACCGGCTTGCGCGGGCCGCCCACGTCGATCATGATGACCTGCTTGGGGCAGATGTTTGCGCAGGCACCGCAGCCGGTGCACTTGTCCTTGTCCACCTTGGCAACACCGTCCACAATGTGGATGGCATCGAACTTACACACCTTGGTGCAGTCGCCCAGACCAACGCAGGCAAAGGAGCAGGTCTTGGGGCCGCCGTACAGTGCAGCAGCGGCTGCACAGGTCTGGATGCCCTTGTAATCATAAGCAGGCTTGCAGTGCTCGGAATTGCCCTGACACTGGACAACAGCCTTCTTTTCCACAGCGCTGGCCGTGCCGCCCATGATCTTGGCAATGGCAGCGGCAGCCTTAGGGCCGCCGGGTGCGCACTTGTCGCAGGGCACGCCGTCCATGACCACAGCCTTTGCGTAGTCCGCACAGCCTGCGTAGCCGCAGCCGCCGCAGTTTGCACCGGCAAGGCAGTTGGTAACTTCTTCAATGCGGGGGTCTTCCTCCACCGCCATGAACTTGGACGCTGCGACCAGAACGATCGCGCCGACTGCGCCCACGATGGTACACAGGATAACAGCAGATACAATATTCATAATCCTGTTCCTCCCTTACAGCGTGACATTGAACAGGTTTTCGACGATGCCGCCGAAGCCCATGAAGGACAGGCTGGTGATTGCTGCTGCGATCAGGGTGATGGGCAGGCCCTTGAAGGGTGCCGGGGGATCGCAGGCTTCCACGCGCTTGCGCACGCCGCTGAACATGACCATGGCCAGCATGAAGCCGCAGCCTGCGCCGATGGCACAGACCAGAGCCTCAATGTAAGCAACACCGAAGCCCATAGCAGCCACATCTGCGCCGTAGTCGCCCACGACCAGAATGGTGACAGCCAGAACACAGCAGTTGGTGGTGATCAGGGGCAGATAAACGCCCAGAGAGTTATACAGTGCAACCACGTACTTCTTGAGGAAGATCTCGATGAACTGCACCAGAACAGCAATGACCAGAATGAACACGATGGTCTGCAGGTAGCTCAGACCAGCCGGGTCCAGAATGAAGATCTGGATGGGGAAGGTAACGGCCGTTGCCATGAACATGACGAAGATGACGGCGCCGGACATACCAACCGCAGAATCCAGCTTTTTGGAAACGCCCAGGAACGGGCAGATACCGTAGAACTTCACCAGCACGTAGTTGTTGACCAGGATCATGCTGAAGAAGATCGCAGCGAGTTTTACTAACATCTTATTCTGCCTCCTTCTTCAGGTTATCAAGGTCGCAGCAGCTCTTGCGCTCGATGCGGGCATCCAGCTTGCCTTCCAGCCACACACAGCCGGCCATCAACAGGCCAAAGCAGAAGAATGCGCCGGGAGCCTGCGTCATGATGGAGACCTTGGCAACGCTTTCCGGGATCACCTGGAAGCCCAGCCATGTGCCGCTGCCCAGGATCTCACGGATGGATGCCATCAGGGTAGCGGTGAGGGTGTAGCCAACGCCCATGCCCACGCCGTCCAGTGCGGAGTCCACGATGCTGTTCTTGCAGGCGAACATCTCGGCACGGCCCAGAATGATACAGTTGACAACGATCAGGGGCAGGAACACGCCCAGAGCGTTGTACAGGCTTTCCATGTAAGCCTGCATGAACATCTGAACGATGGTCACGAAGCTTGCGATAATGACGATGTAGCAGGGCAGATGCACCTTGCCGGGGATCACCTTGCGCAGCAGGGAGATCATGATATTGGAGCACACCAGCACGAAGGTGAAGGCGGCACCCATGCCCAGAGCGCTGGAAACTGCAGTGGTAACTGCCAGAATGGAGCAGGTACCCAGAACCAGACGCAGAACGGGGTTTTCTTTGATAATGCCGTTGGTAAGGATGCTTACCTTGGACTTATTTTCTTGTGCCATTTCTTACCAACCTCCTTTACGCCAGCTCGTTGTAGCAGTTGACACAGTCATTGATGGCAGCAAACAGTGCGGTGGAGGAGATGGTTGCGCCGCTGTAGGCGTCGTAATCCTGATTCATCACAATGTTCTGGGTGCCGTCCATGCCGTCGAACTGCGCCAGGAAGTCGTCACTGCTCACGTTGGAGCCGATGCCCTTGGTCTGGGTGGAAGCGTCCACCCAGATGCCGGTCTCGGCACCATTGGCATCAAAGCCCATGATAACGGTCAGGATACCGCCGTCAAAGCCCTTTTCCTCAGCCTTGATGGCAGTGCTGCCGTCCGGAGCTTTGACCACGCGGTGATGCCGGCGGTGGTGTAATCGGTCACTTCTTCCAGCTCGCTGGCATCCGAAACGGAGGGCAGCACGCCGACATAAGCGGCCAGAGTGGTGCGCTTGGTGTTCTCGGCAATGACCGGGGCGGTCATACCGTTCACCAGTGCCAGCAGCAGGCTGGCGATCAGGGAGATAACGCTCAGCACAACAATGGGCTTGATGGTGCTCTCCCAGTTGGAAGACTTACTCATTTGCCAGCACCCTCCTTTGCTTTCTTTGCAGGCTTGATGTAGCCATACGGGGTCTGACGGGTCAGATCGTTGATGTAGGGGACCCACAGGTTCATGAACAGCAGTGCGAAGGACACGCCCTCGGTGTAGCTGCCCCAGTAACGGATGGCAAAGGTGACGATGCCCAGTGCCACGCCGTACACCAGCTTGCCCTTCAGGGTGAAGGGGCTGGTAACGTAGTCGGTAGCCATGAACACGGCACCGAACAGCAGGCCGCCGCTCAGCACGGCAACCAGAGCCTCGTGCATACTGTGGGTAGCAATGAGGTAGAACACGAACATGCTGCCGACGTAAGAAGCCGGGATGGCGATGCTGATGGTCTTGGTGGCCACCAGATAAATCAGGCCCAGCACGATGGCCAGTGCGCAGGTCTCGCCCAGCACACCGCCGTGGATGCCCATGAACAGATCCAGCAGGCTCAGCTTGGACTTATCGGCCACAGCCAGCGGGGTAGCGCTGGACAGCTGATCCACCGCTGCATCCGGGAACACCCACTTGTTCATGGAACCGGCAAAGCTGATGAACAGCACGATACGGCCCACCAGAGCGGGGTTGGCAAAGTTCATGCCGATGCCGCCGAACAGCTGCTTGACGATGACGATGGCCACCAGATCACCGATGATGAGCTGGCCGATGGGCATGCCCACGGGCACGTTCATGGCCAGAATGATGCCGGTGACGACGGCGGACAGGTCGCTGATGGGGGTTGGTCTTCTTGAGCAGCTTGCAGTACAGCCACTCAAAAGCCACACAGGCCACCACGGACACGGCTGTTACCAGCAGTGCACGCATACCAAAAATGATGGCAGAGGCCACCACGCAGGGGCACAGGGCGACGATCACGTTGGCCATCAGGCTCTGGGTGGTCTCTTCGCTGCGCACATGCGGGGAAGCCGAAACAATAAGCTTCGTATCCATTACTTATTGCCTCCTTTTTTGATTTCACCAAGGTAGACGCCTTTGCCAGACTCATCATCTGGGTAACAGGGCGCTTTGCCGGGCAGACGAAAGAGCAGCTGCCGCAGTTGAAGCAGTAGTCTGCATGCAGCTTGCCCAGCTCCTGCACATCGCGTGCAGCGTATGCCTGATTGACCTCCACAGGCTCCAGACCCATGGGGCAGTACTCCACGCAGCGGCCGCAGCGGATGCAGGGATTCACCGGTGCAGGCTCTGCAGCGGCCTTGCTCAGGAAGATCAGGCCGGAGGTGGTCTTGGTGGTGGGGTAGCTCAGGTTCTCCACAGCGGGGCCCATCATGGCACCGCCGGCAACCACTTTGCCCAGCTCGCCCTTGACACCCGCAAAATCAATGATGTCCTGATAGGCAGTGCCCACGGGGACAACGATGTTCTGGGGCTTTGCGCAGGCATCGCCGTCCACGGTGATGGTGCGCTCGACCACCGGCATACCGGTAGCCAGATACTTGCCAAGGGTGGAGACGCTGGTCACGTTCATGACGATGGCGCCGGCATCTGCGGGCAGACCGCCGTGGGGCACTTCGCGGCCCAGACACTTTTCAATAAGGATCAGCTCTGCGCCGGTGCCGTAGACACTGGGCAGGGGCTTGACCTCGATGGTGCTGTCGCCATTGGTCTTTTTGCACAGCAGGTCGATGCACTCGGGCTTGTTGTTCTCAATGCCGATGACGCACTTCGGGATGCCGGTGTACTGCAACACGGCCTTGATGCCGCGGATGATATCATCGCTGCAGTTCAGCATCTCCTGCGTATCGCTGGTCAGCCACACTTCACACTCGGAAGCGTTGATCAGCAGGGTATCCACCTGCTGCTTGGGCTGCAGCTTTACGTCGGTCGGGAAGCCTGCGCCGCCCAGACCGACCAGGCCGCACTCACGCACAGCCTTGAGGAAGCTGGCCTTATCGGTCACTTCCGGTGCCTTGACAGCCGGGTCCACGGTCTGTTTGCCATCGGTCTTGATGACGACAGAGTCGCACATGCGGCCATTGGACAGACGGAAGGGCTCCACTGCGGCAACCGTGCCGGAGACACTGGAGTGGATGTTTGCAGAGACGAAGCCGCCAGCCTCGCCGATCTTTGTGCCAACGAACACCTCGTCGCCCTTTTTGACCAGAGCTTTGGCGGGAGCGCCGATATGCTGGCTCATGAGGATGCGTACCTGCGCGGGCAGAGGCATCGGGATCGGTTTGCTTGCAGCAGTTGCCTTGTCATGCGGCGTATGCGCGCCAAGCGCCGCACGTTTTCAGCTTGTTCAACATGGAATTCAAATCCCCCCATTCTGCTTGAATTGCCGCCCCCCACGCCCCATGCAGGCGCACTGGTACAGGGACAGCAGCTGCTTAACATGTTTATTGTATCATTTTGGCGTGGGAAGTCAACGACAATGGCACAAAAATGATGTATTTTCCTGAACTTCTTTCTATTTTTTCGTGGTTATATATAACTAACCACCGTATTTTTCTTCCTGTATCCGGTGTTTGCCTTTGTATGCGGATTATGCTATACTAAGGGCAACCAAAAACTGCGGAACGTCCCCCGCTCCGCGCCAGACTTACCAAGGAGGCTTGAAACGATGAAGGTTCTCAAAGCACTGCTCGCCGTCCTCACTGCTCTGGCGGTGGCCCTGACCGCCGCGCTGCTGTTCATTCAGGATAAGAATGCACCCCGTTATATCCAGATCTACGAGAACGAGCAGTAACACCCGTCTTGCACAAAAAGCATCCCCCAGCTGAACGGCAACGCCGCCCGGGCTGGGGGATGTGTTGTTTTATGGCATACAAAAAACACCGCCCGGGGTCTCCCCTCAGCGGTGTTTTTAAGCAAAATATTCCTTTTAGTAATCTTTTTCGCAGCCCAGCAGGTATTTCATGTGCTCAAAGGTGCGGTCATGTCCAAGGTCGCGCACCATTTTCAGCAGCTCTTCCAGCAGGGCACGGGTCTCCGGGTGGAGCAGGTAGTGGGTCTTGCTGCGCTCGTAGTATTCCCACGGGGAAGCATCGGTGTACTTGTCGCCCAGATAGATCTGGCTTGCGGCCACGCGGTCGCACACCATTTCGCACACATAGCGCAGGGGCATCTTCATGCCGGCAAGGCCCACCTTCCGGGTGCTGTAGTCGATCCAGTATTCCAGATGGTGCTTGTTGCGGCCCTTGTGGTGCAGCCACGCGGAGGAATAGCCCCGCGCCAGACGTTCCGCTTCGTTGGGGCTGTGGTCACCCTGATAATAGATGCAGCCCGGAATGAACTCGGTAGGGCTGTACTTGCTCAGGTCGTGGGCAAGGCCCTGCTCATAGAGCCCGCAGGCAAAGCAGTATTTCATCACCAGCAGCTTATGCCGGGTGATGGTTTCAAAATGGCCCTTGATGTTCATTTGGTGCTCCTCCTAATAACCCTCTCAGCCATCGCTGCGCGATGTCAGCTCCCCCGAAGGGGGAGCTTTTTCCCTGCGAATCGGCAAGTTTTTCCTGCAAACAGAAGGTTTTCTTTTCCTCCACAGCGCATAAAGCTCCCCCTTCGGGGGAGCTGGCGCGATAGCGCCTGAGAGGGTTCATCCCCTCCACTGCACCGTGATACGTCCCTCTTTCAGCCCGCGCAGATCATTGCTTTCGGAAAAATCCTCCCGGTCCATGGTCAGGTTGGGGTTGTAGTAGGGGTCGTGCAGGATGTTCGCCTTGCCGTGCACGGCATACAGCCGCTGCTGCTCGGCGGCAAAGCGCCGGGCTTTCACCGGGTCTTCGTCGCCGCCGCGGCTCTTGCTCTCGTAATGGGTCAGCTGAGCATAGGGTGTCCACGCAATGCGGTATCCTGCATCCCGCACTCGCAGGCAGAAATCCACATCGTTGAAGGCCACCGCAAAGGCTTCGTCCAGACCGCCCACTTCGTCCCACACGCTGGTCTTTACCAGCAGGCAGGCACCGGTGACGGCGGAAAAGTCCTGCACCGTTGCAGCGCGGAACATGTAGCCGCTGCCGCCCGCCTTGCGGTATTTGTGGCTGTGGCCCGCATAGCCGCCAAGGCCGGTCACAACGCCCGCATGCTGCAACGTCTCGTCCGGGTAAAAAAGCTCTGCGCCGCAGATGGCCGCGCCGCCGGGGTGAGCACACTGCCGCAAAAGCTCCGTGAGCCAATCCGCATTGCGCACCTCCACGTCGTTGTTCAGCAGCAGCAGGTAATCCCCGCTGGCGTACTGCCGGCCAAAGTTGTTGATGCCGGAAAAGTTGAAGCCCTTCTGCAGGTAGTTGACCACCTGCAGGCCGTCGTAGCGCTGCCGGGCTTCCTTATAATAGGTAAAGGTGGCCGGGTCGGTGGAGTTGTTCTCGATGACGATAACCTCAAAGTTCTCCCAGCTGGTTTTGGTCCAGATGCTGTGCAGGCACTTTTCCAGATCGTCGGTGTGGTCCTTGTTCGGGATGAGGATGCTCACCTTCGGGTCGCCCACGATATCCCACTTCACCCGGTAGGTACTGGGGAACAGGCCATCCTCCACGGTGCCAGTGCGTCCGGTGCGGGCCAGATGGTCGGCCAGCGCCTTTTTGGCTGCTGCCGCCACATAGGGCTTGGCATCGGTGCCGCCAGAGGTGGAGCCTGCGTGCACCCGCCAGTAGTACAGCACCTGCGGCACATGGGCCGCACCGCTGGTCTTTTCCACAAGGCGCAGGAACAGGTCGTGATCCTGACTGCGTCGCACTCCGGCCGCTCCCCGCCGATCTCATCCCACAGCGCCTTTTGGAACACCGCCAAGTGGCAGATGTAGTTGCAGCACAGCAGGTAGTCCGGGGCGTAATCCGGCTTGAAGTGGGCCACCATGGGCCGCTGGATGCTCTTGGAAAAGAGTGCTTCATCGCTGTAGAGGAAGCCGTCCGGCTCGCCCTGCGCCCGCAGCTGCAGAATGGCTTTGCCCATGGTGTACATGGCGTGGGGCGCAAGGATATCATCGTGGTCGCAAGGGCCAGATATTCCCCTGCGGCAAGCTCTGCCGCAGCATTGGTGTTGGCCGCAATGCCTTTGTTTTCGATCTTTTTTGTATACGATGCGTTGATTCTTTGTCTGATATTCCTCCACGATGCGCTTCACATCGGCATGTTCTGCATCGGAAGCATCCGCAAGGCAGAGCTGACCGTTGGGGGCCGTCTGGTTCACAAAGGAATCCAGAAATTCCCGCAGGTATTTTTCCGGCGTATTATACAGCGGGGTCAGGATGCTGATGGTGGGCAGGCCGCAGTCTGCCGCCGTTTTGCCGGCCATTTCGGCCCGCTGGGCTTCCAGCACCTTTTTGGCGGGCAGATAGCGGGCACGCTTGCCAAAGCAGCGGCGCTTGACAAAGCCCGCGCCCCGTTTGAGCATGGTGGGCAGGCCCTCGTCCCTCGTCAGCTGCACCGCATAGCCTGCCAGTTCTCTGGCACGTTTCAGTCGTACATTCATATCAGGCCTCGCCGCGCTGCGTTGCCTTGTAGGCCGCGCAAACCGTTGCCGTATCGCCATTCATTTTCAGGTGGCCGTGGCTCAGCCATGCCACCTTGCTGCACATGCGCTCGATCTGCTCAATGGAGTGAGACACCAGAATGACCGTGGTGCCGCCCGCCATCAGCTCCTGCATCCGCTTTTCGCACTTCTGCTGGAACAGGAAATCGCCCACCGAAAGCACCTCGTCCGCAATGAGGATATCGGGCTTGGTGATGGTGGCAATGGCAAAGCCGATGCGGGCCACCATGCCGGAGGAGTAGTTCTTGAGCGGCACATCCAGAAAGTTCTGCAGCTCGCTGAACTCCACGATCTCATCAAACTTTTCGTCCAGATACTTGGGCGAGAAGCCCAGCACCGTGCCGTTCAGATAGATGTTCTCGCGGGCAGTCAGGTCCATATCAAAGCCCGCGCCCAGCTCGATGAGCGGGGCGATGGAGCCGCGGACCGTCACCTTGCCCTTGCTGGGCTTGTACACGCCCGCAATGGTCTTGAGCAGGGTGGACTTGCCCGAGCCGTTCAGACCCACAAGGCCGTAGAAATCACCGGGCATGATGTCCAGACTCACGTCCTTGAGGGCGTAAAATTCATCGTACTGCAGGCGGCCCTGCACCATGGCCAGAAAATACTCTTTCAGGCTCTCATGCTTTTCCTTGGAGAGGTTGAAGCACATGGAAACATTGTCCACTTTGATGATCGGTTCCATTGTTCTTCCTCCTTAAATATGCAGCACAAAGCGGTCCTGCGTTTTGCGGAACACCCACACGCCCACCAGCATGGAGAGCACGGCGCAGCAGCCGCACACCGCGAACATGTTGAAATCCAGCGGGATGCCCCACATCACGGTACGGCGGAAGCTGTGATGTACCAGTACATGGGATTCAGCTTGATGATCTGCTGCATGTTGAACCCGCCGATGGAAAAGGTCATCTGGGTGGGGTCGTAGAAGATGGCGGAAAAATACAGCAATGCGGTGATGAACACGCTCCAGATGTGCATGATATCCCGGAAGAACACGGTAGCCGCTGCCAGAAGCAGGCCCACGCCCAGACTGAAGAAGAACAGCGTCACCAGCGGGTAGACCGCCTCGATGAGGGTCAGGTGGAAGGGTGCACCGGTAAAGATCATGACCAGCAGCAGCGCCACAAAGCTGAACACGCAGTTCACCATGGCAAAGCAGCACTTTTCCAGCGGGAAGATATACTTGGGGATATACACCTTTTTGAGCAGGGGCGCAGCGCCCAGCACACTGCTCATGCCGGTGGAGGTGGCCTCGTTGAAGAAGTTGAACAGCAGCTGGCCGCACATCAGGAACACGGCAAAGTTGTCGATGCCGCTGCCGCGCATGTCCATCAGACTGCTGAACACGGCCCAGTACACAAGGCACATGAGCAGCGGGTTCAGAACGCTCCACACCACGCCCAGCACGCTGCGGCGGTATTTGAGCTTGAAGTCACGGCTGACGAGGTTCCACAGCAGATAGCGGTAGCACCAGAAGCCGTTCCACATTGCTTTGAATTTTGCCACAGGCGATCACCACTTTTCAAAATATTCAAACTTCTGTGCAGCAAAGGGCTCGTGCAGCTTGTCCTTTGCGCTGGTCTTGTGCTCGCAGCCGCAGTCCGGCCACTGCACGTTCACGGTGGGGTCATCGTAAGGGATGCCGCCCTCGCTGGTGGGGTCGTACACATCGGTGCACTTGTAGCAGAACTCTGCCACATCGCTCAGCACCAGAAAACCGTGTGCAAAACCCTCCGGGATGTAGAACATCTTCTTGTTCTCCTCGGAAAGGGTCACGCCCACCCACTTACCGAAGGTGGCGCTGTGGGGGCGGCAGTCCACGGCCACATCAAACACCTCGCCCTTGGTCACGCGCACCAGCTTGCCCTGCGTGTGGTTCTTCTGGAAGTGCAGGCCGCGCAGCACGCCGCGGGTGGAGCGGCTCTGGTTGTCCTGCACGAATTCCTTATCGATGCCGGCTTCGGCAAACTGATCCTTCTGATAGGTCTCCATAAAATAGCCGCGGTCGTCGCCGAACACCTGCGGCTCAATGACCACAACACCGGGAATCTCGGTCTGAGTAAACGTAAACTTGCCCATATTTTGTACCTCTCTTTTGTGAAGCATGTTTGTTTTATCTGGAAAAGTCTGTTCGACGCAGGCTTTTGCACTTATTTGCCGCGGCGGGTCTGTCCCTGTTCCGTGCGCGTTCTGCGGCGTTTCTTCCGCCAAGTGATGAACCGCACCACCAGAAAAGTCACCAGCGCTGCCGCTGCGGTGGACCCCAGCGAGATGCCCAGCAGCCAGAATGCATGGCTTTGGGGCTTTACCGCCTTGGCCGCTTCCAACTCCTGACCGGTGCTGTTCTCCAGCAGTTCAGGCAGGCCGGAAATTTCCGCATCCACACGCACGCTGGTGCTCTCCTGCTTTTCGCCGCCGTGGACGGTGTACACAGCGTACACCTCCGGGTCGGAGCCAAGGACATAGCTTTCCGGCAGTTCCAGCGTCACCTCCACATCGTCGCAGTCAGGCCGTTGGCCAGCAGCAGCCGCACGCCGGGGTCGGAGACGGTCACGGTGCCAAGGCTCCGCCGCCGCCCACCACGCTCAGCGGTGCTGTGATGCCCTGCGCGGGCAGGTCGGTGTAGCCGGTAAAGGTGCTGAACGCATAATCCAGCAGGGTGCGCATATCGTTGTATTTATCAGTGCTCAGCTCGCTCTGCATGGTCACGCAGATGAGCCGGACGCGTTCTGCTCCGCCAGACAGGCGTAGCTGTAGCGGGCCGTGTTGGTATAGCCGAGCTTGGAGCCCTTGACCGACGTGATATGGTACCGGCTGGAGCCGATGCGCATTTTGTCCTGCTGGGAAAAGTAGCGGGTCACGGGCTGGATGTTGGTGGGGTCCATGGTGTACATCTCATTGCGGGTGAACACCTGCTCAAAGCCCGGCTGCTCCAGTGCCCAGCGCAGGATCTGCGCCATATCGTAGCAGCTGGTGTAGTGGTCCTCGTCGCTGATGCCGTGGGGGTTTGCAAAGTGGGTGTGCGCAAGGCCCAGCTCTTCTACCCGCGCATTCATCTTTGCCACGCCGTCCGCGATGGTGCCCTCTCCCACATATTCGGCCAACAGGTTGGCGCCGTCGTTGGCGCTGGCCATCTGGGTGGCATACAGCGCATCCGTCAGGGGGGACTTCTTCGCCCTCGCGCAGGGCAATGTGACTGGAATCGGTGCCTGCCAGCGAGTAAACATCCTCGTGGGTCACGGTGAGCTTTATATCATCCCAGTTCCCCTGCGCCTTTTCGCAGGCAAGGCCCAGCGTCATCACCTTGGTGATGGATGCCGGGTGCAGCTCTTCGTTCATATTCTGCTGTGCCAGCACAAGGCCGGTGTCTGCATCGATGATGCAGTAAGCGCGGGTGGCACCAAGGGCAGGGCCAGCCGCCGCTGCCCCCGGCACGAACACGCAGATCATAAGCAGCACAACGCACAGCGCCGCTGTCAGTTTTTTCATCTGGTTTTTCTCCATTGAGCGTTTTTTCTGCCCGTCGTACTGCACCGGCAAAGCATCAAATTCAGTATACCACATTTTGTCCCGGCTGAAAAGCCATTCAGACGTTGTTTTGCAGCAGAACGGGCTGCAGCTGCAGCCCGGCCAGCGCAGCGTCCAGTGCAGCGGGCAGACGGGCAAAGTCCGCCTTCAGGCTGTTGGGCTTGTGGATGGGGTCATCCTGCCCGTAGGGCACAAAATAGTAATGCTTGCGTTGGTAGAGCCGGGCCATGTTCTCCCCCGATGCGCCCAGCCCGTCGTTTGTGGAAACGCCCACCACCACCGGGCATCCCACCCGCAAAAGGCTTTTTGCCGCCAGCGTTACCGGCGTATCGGAAATGCCTGCCGCAAGCCGTGCCAGCGTGGCCCCGGTGCAGGGCGCAATCACCAGTGCACTGACCAGCTTTTTAGGGCCAAGCGGCTCCACGGCCTGCAACGTGTCCAACACTGCATGGCCGGTAAGGGCTTCCAGCCGTTCCTGCCAGAACTGCCCGGTGCCAAAGCGGGTATCCTGCTTTGCGGCAAAGCTCATGATGGGCAGCAGCTCCCAGCCCTGTTCTGTCAGCTGCTGCGCTGCCGCAAGCGCCGCTTCCAGTGTGCAGAAGCTGCCGCACACCGCAAATGCAATGCGTCCTTTTTTCTGCGTTCTCATATGTGTTCCTCCCGCTCCCGCAAAATGGTCAGCACGGTGCGTGCCACCGCTTCCCCAGCCGTGTCCGGCGCACAGGCGGCGGGCAGGCTGAGCGCATGGATGGCCTTGCAGCCCAGCCGCTGCGCCGCAGCAAAGTCGGTGCCGCCGGGCTTTGATGCCAGATCTACGATCAGGCTGCCGGGCCGCAGAGCCGCCAGCACCGGCTCGGTCAGCACCGGGGCCGGGATGGTGTTCACCACCGTATCAAAGGCCGGAGCCAGCGCGGCCAGCCGGGCAAGCTCTGCACCCCGCAGACCAAGGCTCTCGGCCAGCGCACGCTGTTCGGCGCGCCGGGCACAAACAGTCACATTTACCCCCAGTGCCGCCAGCCGCGCCCCAGCGCCTGCCCCACCGGGCCAAAGCCCAGCAGCAGAAGGTTTGTGCCCCACAGGTACGGGTGCGCTCGGCCAGCAGGATGCCAATGCAGCCCTCCGCCGTAGGGATGGCATTGTACACCGTCAGCTCCGGTCGGGCAAAGTAATCCACCAGCTCCACGCCCGCTTCCTGTGCGATGGTCTTTGCCTGAACTGAGAGCCTACCGCCCAGTGCCACCGCACCGGGCTTTGCGGCCCGCAGCAGCTCTGCCAGCGGGGTGCGGGCCGCATCCAGCGGCAGAGGCAGCAGGATATAATCTGCCAGTGCAACCTGTTCGCTCCGCCCACCGCATAACCTGCTTGTTCCAGCACCCGGCCTGCCGCCGCCTGCCGGGCATCGGTGCCCACCACCGCAAACAGCTTTTTCGCTTCCATGCCGCATCCCCCTTTGCCTGCTCGTGGGCCATCCTATGCAGGAGAAATATTTGTTGTGAAAAAACTCCTCCAGCTTTCGCCGGAGGAGTTTTTTATCACGATTATAGAATGCGCCGCCCTGACATCCGGCACATCTTTTATTTTACGAACTTTGCCACAGCACGGGCTACGATGCCGCCCAGAATGCCGGAGACAAGGAACTCGGCCACGCCCTGCACGCCGACCAGCAGCACCACGAACATGAAGGGGTTCGCAGCACCCTTGACGGACACGAGGTTCTGCACGTAGTCACAGCCGTAGAAGGCCAGCACGATCCAGCCCATGAAGAACACCGTGTTCAGGAAGGGTGCGCTCATGCGCTGAGGATGTAGCTCCAGGTGCCGGGCTTGTCAAAGCGCTTCAGGCCGCTGAAGATCAGGCCGCAGCACAGGCCCATCAACACGCGCATACCCACGCACAGGATAAAGGTGTTCACAGGGCTCACCTGAAACAGTGCGCCGGTCATGGCGGAAGCACCAGTGATAGCGTCATAGAAGCTCACTGCGCCGAACACACCGCCCAGCAATGCGCCCACAGCGGGGCCCATGGTGATGGCACCCACTGCAATGGGAAGGGTCAGGAAGCTCATGTACAGCGGGCCCACAGGCACACTGCCCAGACCCACCATCTTCATGACCAGCTCAATGGCAACCAGCAGCGCCACACGGGTAAGAGTTTTTGTATTTTTCATATTCAGTTTTCCTCCTGCTGCCGTTCCGCCCTATACGTCGGATACGGCGCAAACCTGCCCGCTCTATGCGGGTTTTAAAGTAAATATTCAAACAATTTGGAGCGCGTTTTTGTCAGGGCGTGTTCCAATGGGAAAGGCTTTTTCAGTGGTCGCACGGGAAGCGGATGCCCGCATTGCGGCGGGCCACCGTGAGCACACGGCTCACCGCGATGGTGGTATCCTGCATCCGGCCGCACAGCTCCTGATCTCCGCTCTCCAGCGCACGGGCAAAGGCTTCAAACTCTGCCGCCTGCCGGGGCCTGCCGCCATTCAGGTTATAGTGCTCTTCCTTGCACTCGTTGGGGTGGAAGGTGATGCCGCCGCAGCAGTTGGCGGTGGACTTCTGCATGATATAGCCCTTCGTGCCCTGAATAATGTACCGGGCCGGGGCCGCGCAGTCCTTGGCGGCGATGCTCACGGCCTTGAAGCCGCTGTAATCCATGGTCAGGATGCCGCTGGTGTCGATGCCGCGCTCCATGTTGGCGGTATATTTGGCCTGATTCGGCTCCCCGAACAGGCCCACGATGTAGCTTACATTATATACGCCAAGATCCATCAGGGCACCGCCGGCACAGGCCGGGTCAAAGGCAGGCTGTACATCGCCTGCACAGAAGGCATCGTACCGGCTGGAATACTGGCTGAAATTGCACTGTACCAGCTTCACGGTGCCAATGCGGGGCAGCAGCTCCCGGATCTTTGCGTAGTTTTCAAGGTACTGGGTGGTGATGGCTTCAAACAGGAACACCTTTTTGTGCCGTGCCAGATTTACCAGTTCTTCAGTCTGGGCCGCCGTGGGTGCCAGCGGCTTTTCCACAATAACATGTTTGCCTGCTTCCAGCGCCACGCGGGCATAGCGCACATGCTGCAGGTTCGGCACTGCAATGTACACCACATCCACCCACTGCAGCAGTTCCAGAAAATTGGTGGTGTGCTGCGGCACGCCGTACTGGCCGCAAAGGCTCTGAGCCAGCTCGGCGCTGCGCTCGGTGCTGCAGATGGCCTGCACCGTAAAAGGCGTGTGCTCTGCAAGCCATGGCAAAAATTCCCGCACGATCTTGCCCGTGCCAAGAATGCCTAATTTCATCTGATTTTTCTCCCCATCCTGTCGTTGGTCAGCCTACCAGCGCTTCCGGCTCGCGGCGGGTGCGCTTTTTGGGGTAGGTGCGCTGTTTTGCATGGCCGTGCTGGTTCTGTCGGCCATAGTGCCTGCCGCCGCCCACACTGTGGTGCTGCGGCTGGGACGCATTGAGCTGGTACAAAAGGGCAAGTCCCTTCATCAGCAGCTCCGGGTCGTAGGTCAGCGGGTGGCGGCACAGCGGTGTCACATACTTTGCCAGCCCTCCTGTTACCACCAGAGTGACCGGACGGCCAAGCTCTTCCTCAATGCGCTGCACCATGCCGTCAATGAGCACAGCCGTGCCCATCACGGAGCCGGACAGCATGCATTTTTCGGTGTTGGTGCCAATGGCGCTTTTGGGCGAGCCAAGATGCACCTGCGGCAGCTGGGCACAGCGGTCGCCAGTGCCCGCAGCCCGGTGGAAAGCCCCGGGCAGATGACACCGCCCCGGAACACGCGGTTCTCGTCCACCACATTAAAGGTCGTGGCAGTGCCAAGGTCCACCGTGACCACCGGCAGCGGAAAATTCGCCGCCGCATAAGCCGCATCCACAAGGCGATCCTTGCCCACAGCGTGGGGTTCATCCACGCCCATGGTCAGTCCGGTTCGGATCTCCGGCGAGACGATGACCGGCTTCCTGCCCGTATAATGGCGGGCGCACTCAGCCAGTGCCCCGGTGATCTGGGGCACCACGCTGGTGAGCACAGCGCCCTCAAAGCGCATGGGGCGCTCAGGATGGCGGCGGTGCGCAAAAATTTTATCCATTTCGACACGATATTCTGCAGCCGTGCGGGTGCGCACCGTGTCCATGCGCGCCACAAAGCATACACGTCCGTCCCGAATGCCCCCAAGGGCGACGGTGGTGTTGCCTATATCAATGGCTAAGATCATAATTCTGTTTTCCCTTTATAACGCGGCAGTATCCGGCAGGACGGCGGAGAAAGCTCCCCGATGGCCTGCCCCTCACCGCAGTCTGTCTATTCTTTGTCAAGCTGTATTTTACCGCATTTTGTTCCCAGTTACAAGCCTTTACAAAGATTTTGTTGTGCTGGCGGAACTTTTTGCATTATACTAAGGTAAGAAATGTGGAAACAGTACGTTTTTGCAGGAGGTTTTACCAATGGATCTGAACGGAAAATGCGTCCTTCTGGGCGTAAGCGGCGGCATTGCCGCCTATAAAATGGCCAACGTGGCCAGCGCACTGCGCAAGCTGGGAGCCGATGTGGAGGTCATCATGACCAAAAATGCGACCCAGTTCATCACCCCTGTTACATTTGAAACGCTTACCGGCCACAAGTGCATGGTGGATACCTTTGACCGGGATTTCAAGTTTGAAGTCACCCACATCTCGCTGGCAAAAAAAGCCGATGTGATCCTTGTCCGCCCCGGCCACTGCCAATGTCATCGCCAAGATGGCCCACGGCATCGCCGATGATATGCTCACCACCACAGTGTTGGCTGCAAAGTGCCCCAAGCTCGTTTCTCCGGCCATGAATACCGGAATGCTGGAAAACCCCATCACGCAGGATAATATCGCCACGCTGGAACGCTACGGCTTCACGGTGATCCCCTCCGAGAGCGGCGTGCTGGCCTGCAAGGATGTTGGCAGCGGCCGTCTGCCTAAGGAAGATGTGCTGATCGAGTATATCCTGCATGCCATTGCCCGGCCCAAAGATCTTGCCGGTCTGCGCATTGCCGTCACCGCCGGCCCCACGCAGGAGCCGCTGGACCCGGTGCGCTACCTCACCAACCATTCCACCGGCAAGATGGGCTATGCCCTTGCCCGTGCCGCCGCCATGCGCGGCGCGGATGTCACCCTTATCCACGGCGAGACTGCCCTGCAGCCGGTCAAGTTTACCACCGATGTGCCCGTGACCACTGCTCAGCAGATGTACGAAGCCGTCACCAGCCGCTTTGATGCTACGGATGTGCTCATTATGGCCGCTGCCGTGGCCGACTACCGCCCCGCTGCCGTGGCAAACGACAAGATCAAAAAAAGGACGGCGACATGTCCATCCCTCTGGAACGCACGCCGGATATTCTGGGCACCATCGGCCCCAAAAAGACCCACCAGTCCTGTGCGGTTTTTCCATGGAGACCCGCGATCTTGTGGAAAACTCCTCTGCAAAGCTGACCAAAAGAATCTGGACATGGTGGTTGCCAACAACCTGAAAGTGGCCGGTGCCGGTTTTGGTGTGGACACCAATGTAGTCACCCTCATTACCCCGGACGCACCCGTGAGCTGCCGCTGATGAGCAAGGCCGATGTGCCGATGCCATTCTGGATGAAATTTTAAAACGCCGCTCCCAGTGAGAAAAAGTGGCTGTCGCATGTGCAACAGCCACTTTTTTATTTTTCCTTCCGTGCAAACACGATGCCAATGGTACCCGGGCCGGAATAGCCGCCGATGGTGGTGCCGATGTCTGTCTCGTGGCATTCCTTGAAGCTGCCGTATTTCTTCAGCCCCGCCTTCACTGCGTCCATGCAGCCGGGCTTCGGCTGGCAGGAGGAGATGAACACAAGGCTGTCCTCGATGTCGTCGCGTTCCACCAGACGGTCGGTGATGTACTTGCCCACGCAGATGGGCAGGCTGCCGCGATATTTTTTGACTACCTTCAGTTCGCCGTCGATCACTTCCAGTGCGGGCTTGATGCCCAGCAGGTTTGCCCCGAAGGCCAGCACACCGGAGCAGCGGCCGCTCTTGGCCATAAAGTCCAGCCGGTCCAGTACAAAGCTCAGCTCTACCCGTTTGGCAAGGCTCTGCAGCCGTATCGTAATGTTGCGAGGGGGCAGGCCATCTGCAGCCCACTTGGCCGCTTTCAGCACCAGATAGCCCTGCCCGGTACAGATATTCTGGCTGTCCACCACATAGACATTCTCGAATTCGCCTGCCGCCAGCTTCGCATTCTGGAAGCAGGACGAAAGCTTGCTGCTGACCGAAATATGGATCACCGCATCGCACTCTTTGGCAAACGGCTCAAAAAATTCGGTATATTCCACCAGATTTGCGGCGGCGGATTTGGGCATTTTGCCGCCCGCATTCACATAGGCAAACACATCTGCCGGGTGGATCGTTACGCCGTCCAGATAGCTATCCTCGCCCATCAGAATGTGCATGGGCATCAGGGCAATGTCCCACTGTGCCAAAAGCTCTTCGGACAGGTCGCAGGTGCTGTCCGCTGTGATCTTGATTCTCACATTATTTCTCCTTTTATAAAACCGTTCTGCATCCTCTGTCGGCCGCACCGACGATCCCTTAAAAAATTGTCCTTTTCTATTTTACCACAGATGATTCAAAGTTGTTAAGTATTTTGTAAAGGCAAATGTAAATCTTTTATGAAGAAGTTCCCGGTTTCGGTTTTCTTGTACACTTATCACAAATTCCGAATTGGATTTATGGTTCTTTCCGAAAATTCGGGTTTACCTGTTTATTTTGTCCGCCAAAAATTATATAATAAGATGTATCCTAATAGAATGGATTGAATCGGTCTGCTCTGCGGCCGTTATTTATTTGGAGGTTGCCTTATATGTTCATGTACACCGATTACAACCAGCACCTGCTGGACAATGTAAAAAAGATCCACTTCATCGGCTGCGGCGGCAGCGGCATGTATCCGCTCATCCAGATCCTTGCTGCAAAAGGCTACGAGATCTCCGGCAGCGATGTGCTGGATGGCAGCATCATCCGCTACGAGCGTGAGATGGGTGTCAAGGTCAGCCTGGGTCACAGCGCCGATAATGTGATCGGCACCGACATGGTGGTCTACTCTGCCGCCATTTCCAAAGATAACGTGGAGCTGAATGCCGCTGCCTCCTACGGCATCCCCACCATCGAGCGCAGCGTTCTGCTGGGTTACGTGAGCCGCCTGTACAAACAGAGCATCTGCGTCTCCGGCACTCACGGAAAAACCACCACCACTTCCATGATCACCACTGCGCTGGAGTTGGCAGGCCGCGACCCGTCCGCTGTCATCGGCGGCAAGCTGCCCCTCATCAACGGCTACGGCAAGGCCGGCAAGGGCGACGATATCGTAATTGAGTCCTGTGAATTTGCCGAGACCTTCCTGAAACTGACCCCGTACCTGTCCGTTGTGCTGAACATCGACAACGACCATCTGGATTACTACGGCAGCATGGGCGAACTGAAGTTTGCCTTCAAGCGCTTTGCCCTGATGACCAAGTTCATGATCTTTGCCAATGCGGACGACAAGAACACCATGGATGTCATGTACACGCTGGACCGCCGCGTGCGCACCTTTGGCATCCAGAACGACGGCGATTATCAGGCATTGAACGTGAACGAATACAAACCCGGCTTCTTTGAGTTCGACCTGAAGGAGTGGAACAAGATCACCGGCATATCCGTCTGGCTGTGCCCGGCTACCACAACATTTACAATGCGCTTGCCATGTGCGCCGTCTGCCGCTTCGTCGGTCTGACCGTGGAGCAGTGCGCCGATGCCGCCCTGAATTTCAAGGGTGCCGGCCGCCGCTTTGAGGTCTACGGCGAGTGTAACGGCGCTTTGGTCGTGGACGATTATGCACATCATCCCACCGAGCTGCGCGCTACCCTGAACACTGCCAAGGAGATGGGCTACAAGCGTCTGATCGCCGTCCACCAGCCGTTTACATACAGCCGCACCAAGATGCTGTTCAACGACTTTGTGGATGTGCTCAAGATCCCCGATATCACCGTGCTGACCCCGATCATGGGCAGCCGTGAGCCCAACGATCCCACCATTACCAGTGCAAAACTGGCCGCTCAGATCCCCGGCTCTGTTCTGGTGAACAGTCTGGAGGAGGCCGCCGAGTGGGTCAAGCAGACGCCCGGGAGGGCGATCTGGTCATCACCCTCGGCTGCGGCGACATCTACAAGGCCAGCAAGATGATGGTGGCCGACAACCAGTAAAGAATCTGCTATACAAAAAGAGGAACGACAGCTGTCGTTCCTCTTTTTTTCGTTGATCCGGGTCAGTTCCGCGAGCACTTTTCCGCGTCGATGGCCAACACGAACATCAGCACATAAAGCGCATCCTTCGGGTCGGTGATGTCCAGAACGTAGGTGTCCGTCCAGTGGAACGGTTCCTTGGACACGGCAGCCACCGTGCCGCCGTCCGGGCCGGTGATGGTATAGTCCCACTCGAATACATCGCCCTCCACATGCCAGCCGTTGAAGTCGATGTTGTACTTCGGCTTGAAGAAGGTCAGCTCCTTTTTCAGGGTACCGATGCAGGTCTCGCCCTCGTACAGCTCAAAACTTGGGCAGCCAGGTCAGGATCTCTTCCTTGACGGTGCCCAGCTCCTGCTGTTCTTCCGGGTCGTAGATCTTCAGGCAGTGCCCCCAGGACAGCTGCCCCTTGACCACATACACGGTGTTTTCGTTTTCGTCGTAGATGTCGTAGCTGTCAAACCAGCTGAATGCACGCTGTCTAAAAAGCAGTTTCATCTTCCTCACCTCACTCGGAATACGATTTGGGACGTCCTTTTCGTGCGGTTCTTCCGCTTTTTTCCATCATACCAGATTCTGCCTCATCGTGCAATCCCGAAGCAGCCCCGCCCGGAACATTCTCCGGGCGGGGCTGCCGTTTGCCGTTCAGTTTTCTACGATTCGGCATGTTTTGTCATTCTTTTTCGTTTTGTATTTCAGTGGTGTCTGCACTTCGGCGCGGATCTTGCCAAGATAGGCGCGGGTCTGCTCTGCGCCCTGCAGAATCGCTTCCACCTGCGCCCGCTGTTCCTCAGTCAGGTCATCCTCCGCCAGCAGCTCCGCGTTGCCCTTGATGATGGTCAGCGGCGTTTTCAGCTTGTGGGACAGCCGATGATCTGCTCCCGCTGCCGCTGCTCCATGTCCCACTGCTTCTGCAGGCTACCGGTCAGTTCATCGCCCATGGTTTGCAGCGCCTGCAAAGTGCTCTCGTACTCCCGCACCTTCGCGCCGGAAAACACCGCGCTGTCCAGATCCTTCCGTGCCACCGCCTGTGCTGCGGCGGTCAGCTTTTCAGTCTCCCGGGTCAGGAAGCGCCCGGTCCTGTGGGTGCTCCACACCACCGCCCCCACCAGCAGCAGAATGCCCAGAATGCAGTGCACGGTCTGCATATCCGGCAGCACGCCCCGCAGCGCAGGGTTGGCATAGGGCACGGCATAGTCAAATTGCAGCAGACAGACCGTTCCGTCCTGCAATTTTGATGTCATATAATACTGCGTGTAGCCAAAATGCCAGCGGGTCTTCCCCTGTCGGTTCTCCATTGCCCGCTGCAAGTGCCCGGCATCCATGTTGGTGGCCAGCACCTCGCTGCTGTCCGGCGCGGCAAACAGGGCGTAACGGCACAAGGAGTCCAGCTGCGTTCGTCAAAGATAGCGGCGGTCATGCCTGGCAAAACGTCCTGTGCGGCTTTCTGACAGGCCTGTGCAGCTTGATTCGCGGGAAGAAACAGCCCGCCGTTCTGGATCCACAGCATCAGCACCAGCAGCCATCCCACCGCGACCAGCAGGCAGGCCAGCGCCGTGCGCACCAGATATTGCAGCAGCACGCTGCGCAGAGAGGTCAGTCTTCGCTTTTCCATCGGTACCCCACGCCCCATACGGTATTGAGCAGCTTTTCCGGCTCCGGCACGCCCGCCGCCCGCAGCTTTGCCCGGATATTTTTGATGTGCTGTGTCACGGCGGTGTCGTCCGCAGTGCCGTCAATGCCAAAAGCCGCTTCGTAAATTTGCTCCTTGGTAAAGGTCTGCCCTGCGTGCAGCGCCAGATACTCACAGATGGCATACTCCGAGCGGGTCAAGGGCAGCATCTTCCCCTCCACCGCCGCGCTCTGGGCGGTCAGGTCAAAGGCTACGCCGTTGCGCACCATCCGGTGCGCCGGGGTGCGGCTCTGCCGCCGCAGATGTGCCGCAACCCGCGCCCGCAGCTCAGCCACCCGGAAGGGCTTGGACAAAAAGTCGTCTGCCCCGATGCCCAGCCCCTCCAGCACAGCGGCCTCATCGGTGCGGGCGCTCAGAAACAGGATGGGCACTTCGGTCAGGCTGCGGATGCGCCGACAGACCGCAAAGCCATCCTCCCCGGGCATCATCACATCCAGCAGAATGCAGTCTGCCCAGCGGCAGAGCGCCTCGGTCAGCGCTCCGCCCGCCTGCCGCGCTTCTACCCGGTGGCCGTCCCGCTCCAAAGTGGTGCGGATCAGCTTGCAGAGCTCCA
>ENA-OQAX01000001-OQAX01000001.1-human-gut-metagenome-genome-assembly--contig:-NODE-1-length-81457-cov-2.516759_pt1 | contig 81457 bp, 139 predicted proteins | sample MGYA00242741_ERZ504539 | MGnify/ENA primary metagenome ERZ504539 (study PRJEB26092, sample SAMD00036277) | human gut metagenome | host: Homo sapiens | study: EMG produced TPA metagenomics assembly of... | reverse complement strand
ATGTAAACCCAGGAAGGTTGTTTAAGAATGGATATAATCCAAATATACAAGCTCTTGAAGATTCTGATAGAATTATTTATGGACATCCTGCTATTGGTAAAAACATATGCAAAAAGCAAGACATGATTCATTTATATCTCTAGATGATGATTATGATAACGCAATAAAAAAACTTTATTGATAAAAAGACTTAAAGAGGGTCAAACTCGTCAAGACTACAAAAAGAGAATCTCCGGAGGAATATAGACAATTCCTACTTGGGCTTTATGAAACAGCAAAGGCTAGAGCCAATGAAGAAGGAAAGAGATTATTCTTCTCTGATTCAATCTTATTACAGGCTTTAGACGAAACTGGAAGACTTGAAGAAATTGACAAAGCTTTCTCCATGAATCCTGATGAATTCGTAGATAGAAGCAGAAATAGAGGAGAGGTTGATGATGCAAATACTAAGGATTGGAAGAATAAGATAGACCTTTACCTTAATAAAATTCCTGATAGAATTGTTAATGTAGGAAAAAACTATTTACTAGACATTCTAGATAATACTAGAAAGAAACATCAACGTTCTCAACTTACATATATCAATATCAAGCCAGACTTTATTGGAATTCAGCTAAATGCTGAACATAGTGTTGATGAAGCTGAAGTATCTGAAATGACGCAGGTAATTTCTGCACTTGAACAAATGAGTACAAGTCATGGAATGGCTAATCAAGTGTACGAAGATATTGGTAGAGTAATTGCTAGAGGGTTACGAGAATACAATTTCGATGCAAATAGTGAAGAGGATAAAACCAGAGTATATAAAATCTTAGGTAGAGACTTATTGAGAACATTCTCAACCGGAGATAAGGACAGACTAGGACTTGCAGGAGCTTATATGGAATTAGTAAAGAAAGACATTCTTAGTGATAAGTCTTTACAGGATATGGCATATAAGATTCCGTTTGACGATAATAATATCTTTGGTGTATTTACTAATGGATTTACTAACGGAATTAATAGAGACATTATTAAACGTAAATATGCAGGACTTCAAGCTATTTTGAATCCTTCTCATGATATTGTTACAGTATATGATGGCCCAGACGGGGGAATCCTTAAGTATTCTGATATTCTTGGAAGAGTTAATACTCCCGCTGAAAGAGACGCTATCTTCAGAAAAATGGATACAGAAGTGGAAATTGGAGAAATCAGAGCTGGTGACTGGATTTCAATACAAGGTGGAGAACCTATTAAAGTTCTTAACTATCGTAGTAAAGCTCCAGGAACAATAGGTATTATAGACCTAAAGGATATGAGACTTAATGGAATATTATCTGTTAAACGTCTTGGCTCTAAAGGTAGAAACCTACGTTCTGCAAACCACGTTATTAAATTAGTTGATGGAAGTTCTTCTAACGGATTTACTACATTTGATGCTTATGACTTAGATACTTCAAGACTTTCTTGGGATTTAAAAAGAAAAAGAAACTGGGCAGACAATATAAAAGAACAATCCAATACAGTTACAAGCTTGGAATGAAATAGTTCAGAGAATCTATGACAAATATGGAAGAACTATTACTTTTAACACTGATAAAGGAGAAATCAATGGCTATTTAAGAGACTTAATCACTGATGATTTAGCTGAAATAGCACAAGGAAGATATAGAATCCCAGTAGCTTATAGAAGTGGAGAGAATATCTTTGCTCAAGTTGCAGAAGATAGATTTGATGCTAATGAACTTGCTATTGGTAAGAATACTGCTTCCAAGTTTGGATTAAAGATTGGTGACTCTTTAAGTGAAATTGAAGCAACTGGACCTTTATTCTTTGAAAGAAGACAAAGAGAAATCTTAAATACTGATATAGGCAGCAACAATTATGACATGTACTTTGTTAAAAACAATAAACAACATTTACATGTTATGTTAAGCAACAATCCTGCATCTAAAGCCAGAATTGATTCTTTAATAAAGGATGGAATTATGGTTGAGGATAAAGGAGTTGAAAAGACTACAGTTAATGGTAAAAACTATGTCATAGTAGACGGACAGATAGGTTACAGAATTGATGATGATTCTAAATTCTATAATTATATTACCTCTGCTGGAGAAAGTAGACAAGTCTTAGTTACATCTGATGTAGATACTTTAAGGGGAATTGATAAATCCAAATTATATAGCAATGCTGTATATAAGTATAGCTCTGGAAACATTGCAACTTTATTCCCATTACAAATAAACTCAATGTTTACTTCTTTAGAAGATAAAGCCATACTAGAAGAATGGTATGATGCTCTTAAAGAAGCAGAAACTGAACAGGATAAGTACGATATTGCAAATGAAGTGAATGAGCAAACAGCTTTAAATCTTGAAAGAAGAATTAAGAAATCTGCACAAGATACTTTCACTTCTTGGCAAGAAGCTCTAAAGTTCATTGTGGCTCGTATTCCTTCACAGTCTATGCAGTCATTTATGAACATGAAAGTGGCAATGTTTACTGAATCAGAAACAAATATTTGTTATGTCCCAGTAGAACAGATTTGGTATCAAGGTTCCGACTTCGATATTGATAAAGCCTTTATGTTGGGAGCTAGTATCTCTAATCAAGGTATTTATTATAATTGGAGTCCGCTATTTAACTTTAATAGTCAGGAATTACTTTCTATATCTCATGATTTACCATTCCCTACTGGATATAAATATTTCTTAGATAATGAAGTAGGATTCCCTCTTGAAGGTGATTATTCGAACTTATTTGGTAAAACTTATGATGAAATTACACACGACCCTATATTATTTAGGAGTTTAGTAAATCTAATAAGAGAAGTTAGTAAATTCCCTCCGAGTGGAAATGCTAATATGGTTAAAATTGCAGGTCTTAATGAAGAATTAATTGACCTAATAGGAATCCATAATGAGTATGAACTTGGGGAAGCTGATTATCAAGAAGCAATTAAGAATAAAGTATTTAATGCTTTATGGAGAATTGGAGCTGATGTTAAGAACGTAGTTTCTGCAACATCTCCTATCTCAATGGGTCCTGCTCAAGATGCTGCTGCTGCTTCCACATCTGGACAGTTCAGTAAGCTAGTATCTAATGAAAATCCGGGAGCTAGAGTAATTCTACAATACCAGAACTCTATTGGTAAAGACGGTATTGGTGTATATGCTACTGGTATTAAAGTATTCTCTATCTTACTTAACTACTATAATGAAAAATTAAGTAAAGTAACAGAAGATAATCTAAATAGATATACCTTTTATAATGAGAATAGTGAAAACAAGGGAACAATAGAAGTATATGACAATGAAGGTAATAAACATATTATTCAACAGAGCCCTACACTTCCTAATGTTAAAGTAGACCCAACAACTAATCCTGCATTATTAAGTCTTGCAGAAGCAATAATCAAGAGAGGATTCCAAGAAGACGTATTCTTAACTGACTCTGTGCTTCTATCTGCTGCTACCGATAATGCTAAAGAACTTATTCTTGAAAAGATTAATGCTGGTCCAGACCTTGCATCTGTTTACATTTATTTATTTGCGACTGGAGTAGACTTTAAAACAGCTTCTGACTTTATGACAACAAGAGCTGTAACAATGGCTCAAAATAAAGCCAAGACCGATATTCTATATATAAATGGTAAGAAAAATAATCTGGATAAGGCTGTTAAATATTATACTGAATTGGCTGACCCTGATAGTTACATACCTCAAATTTATCAACAATCAATTATAGATTGGGGTAATGATACATTAGCCAAGTTATCTAATGACCCAGAAATTGGAGCTGAACTTAAGGAAATTATGAAAACTGAAACTAAGTTCTATAATATCCTTAATAATATAACCAATCAAAAGGTTTTAGATGCTATTTTGGATTATGCTTATAACAGTAATACTCCGCTTAAAATATATAAGAAGGAATTAGCTAAGAAAAAGAGTAGAGCCGAACTTGAATTAGAATGGGAAGGAGCTTTAGAATCTGAAGAAGATTGGATGCAATCTGAAAATTCTGAAGACTTTAGAATATATAACAGTGAAGAGAACAAAGCAGAACAGCTTAGATACATATTCTCAAGATATGTAAATGAGCTGAAAAGAAGAAGGGCTGAACTTAATACACTGACAGAAGGAGACTTACATAATATGAAAGTATTATTAGAGTTAAAGAAAAAGTCAGATGAACTTACCAGACTTGGTAGATTAGGAAGCTTGAACCAAGGTATTAAAACCAAGTTAATGGACAAAATTAAATATATTAACCAAATAGAAAGTTTTGTTAATAGAAAATTCTCTTCATTCAATAAAGAGAATGAACTTAGTCCAGATGATGAAGGTTATATTACTCCAAATTTCAATCTTATTGAGTTTATCCAAAATCCGGAATATAAACAAGAAATGATTGATGCTTATGAACAAGCTAAAGATACTTTCAATATTTTGGATATTATCACATCTGTTCCTCACTTTAATGAAATGTTAAATGCTATGGCGGTAGATGATAAGCTTTTAGGATTCTATGCTTCTAAATATACCCTTACTAAGAATCTGGCAATGTCTGCATTACAATCTAAAGCTATTGGTCAACTTACTCCTAAAGACATGGGAGAGATTAATAGATTCGTAAGTGATGTTACTATTGTGAAGTTCTTAAAGACTGAACTTGCTAATAAGATTTCATTATCTCCGGGAAGTAAAATGTATAACAGTTTAGGGAGAGTTGTTCCTGTTGCTACTTCTGGTAAAATAATTGACTTTGCTAATGTATATGATAGAGCAACATTTAAGATGTGGTTTGAACAAGAGTTTATTCCGAATATGAAGGCGATGAATCCTAAGAATAAATTCATACAAGCATTAACAAGTACATATTTTAAGAATAGCTTCCAAGACTATAACTTCTTATATAAACTTCCTATTGATTTAGGAAACCTTGAGCAAGAATCAAATGAGATTGCGTACTCTAATTACTTGAAGGCATTTGATGAAATCAAGTACACAAGACCTCTTCCAGACGTAAATATGACTACTGGAGACTTATTCTTTTATATAACCTATTGGTTAGTAAAAAATGCTTTTGGAGACAATACTCTTACTAAGATATTTGAAAACTCCTTAAGTATGAAAACAAAGAATGATGAAGTTGAGGTTAGAAATAGTTTACTTCTTAAATTTATGGACTTTGAAGCAAAACAGAATCCTAATCTTAACGAAGGAACTAATGGTCTTGTTGAAGGAGAAGATTATAAACTCGACGATTTGTATGTAAGACTTATTAAATATAATGAACCAAATGGAACTAGATTTACAAAAGAGTATGATAGTGAAGCTGGAAAGATTGTAATCAAAGAAAGTAATTATGGAGAAAAGAGTACATTAGACTTGTTTACTGATAACAATACAATGTTACTTCCATTTTTAACTAAAGGATTTACAAGACTTGCGACAGAAACTAAAAATGACTTAATATCCAAATTAGTAAATCTAATTTCAAACAATAAAGCTGAAATAAAATTAACTTGCGATGAGTAATTGTATTCAATTTACCATTGGAGATAAGATATATAAGTTTAGGGATGTGGACTTGAAAAAGTCTGCAACCCTAGACGATATTATCACTGCAATTGCAGAAGACCCAAACTATGCAGGTCAGTTGGAAGACCTAAACATAGATTTAAATAGTAGAGGGACAGAATCTATATCTTCAACCAAAGAAATTCCAAATGATATAACAGATAGAAATACATACATAAGCTGAAAACTTAATGGGAAACCTTAATCATTATGCATTAAGTCAAATCTATAAAAGAGTGGGAGTTCCTAATTCAGAGTTCTTTACTGCTTTTAAAGATATAATGGATAGAAGTAAGGGTAATAGATTGAGTTTTCTAGTAACTGATTCTCCAACTCAAACATTTCTTGGTAATTCAAGAGATTTAGTTGTAATTAATAAGAATGATTTATATAATCAACCTAAGTTACTTGGAGCATTAAGTTACGTTTTATTCTCATTCCCAGTTACTTGATAATCAATCAGCTATATATAAGATAGTAGAAGATGCATACACCAAAATATTAGAGTCTCCAACTAGACTAAGGGAAGAATTACTTAACATTCCTGATAAGTACTCTGCATTAAGAAGATTGTTATACTATACACAATCTGATATGTATGATACGAATGACGATATTGCCAATCTAAAAATGACAATAGGTAATCATCTATTTGCAGAAGTTACTCGTAATATTCTTAGAAATAAAGACAAAGAGTTCTTTAACAATTTAAAGTTAAATCCTGTTCAATATAAGGCTTTAGAAAATTTAATTGTAAATCAAGAACTTCCGAATACAATCAACTTCGGAGATTATACTGTTTCAGTGTCAGAACTTAATAAGTTTAGACTTGATTACATAGAAGCAGAAAGAAATCCTAAGGATGATACTCCTGATATTGATGATGATAGTATATTGTTAAGACTTGCAACATTAAACCCTAATGGAGCTTTTGATGCTAATATGCTTCCTGCAAATAAGGAACAGAGGTTGATGTTGTTATCTAATCCAATTTCAGCATTTGTATTTGATACTTCTAACTTTAATAAAGTCTCTAAATATGTAACTAAATTTGAACAAGAAGTTGACTCTTCTATTGCTCAAGAAGAAAGAGAAGAACTTATCCAGAGTAGACTACAAAATGTCTATACTTCTTTCGGTAAGGGAAGACTTGACGTAAATGGTTATGTACTTGACCTTATTCAGGAAGCATCTACTAATAAACTTGACTTTAAAAATTCGGAAGATATAAAAGGATTTAATACTATGTTCTATCCTAATACAAGGGTAAATATGGACGAATCTCTTACATCTAAGCCTAATAGATTACTTAGATTTAATCACTCTCAATCATTATCTAAATTCTCCGAAAGTGCTTATAAGGTAGTATTCAATCCTAAAGTTAAATACGTTAATGTAGTAGGTGGCTCTAATGCTCGTATAGAAATTAACCCAAACTTTAATTTAGAAGTTACAGAAGACTTTCAGGATAAAAATTGATGCATTAGAAGAAGCTGCAACTAAAATAAATAAGAGTTCTTCAAAGAGAAGAGCATTATCAGTTAAATATAATTCTGATTATGACTATTCAATTGAAGAAGGAAGTGCAAATATAAACAAAGCAATTAATTCATTTAGAAGTGTATTTAAATATTTACAAGATGCAGTAGATGCAAGTAGAACCTTCTACTATTTAAATACTGACGGTATAGGGCAGTTCTCTCAAGCAATGGTAGTAAATGCAGACCAATTAGGAATTACTCCAGTTGTATTTGATGAACTTAGTAAATGGGTTTATAGTAATGTAAAATCTCCTGATAAAGCTGAATGGATTAAAACATTTACTTCATTAATGAACTCTGCTGAATATACTGATAGTGCACTATTTAAATTCTATGATTCCCAATCATTTAAAGAGAGAGCATTTAGTTCTAAAAGAGTAGACTCCTCTGGAAAACTATGGGAAAACCTTAATGCAAGACTTACTAAAATAGAAGAAGAAAGGGGCCCATTATCACAGTTTGATATGTTAAAAGAAGGAGTTATATCAATGATTCCTATTCTTCCACAAGGATATAATTATGCTTAACAAGAAAAGGAAAGAGGGGGACATCTTTAAAGTTAAAAAAATGAAAAGGATAGAGACCAATTTATTAATGTTGAAGTACAAAGAAAAATAGCTCTCACAATATAGAAAGGCTGGAGGAAGAAATATATCATCTCCGAGCGAACTGATGGTGGGAGATGTTATAAGAAATAAATCCAAACGACACATATCAAGCGGTTGTTCTTGAAAATAGACCAGAAGGTAAATTCTGTGCTTGGTTTACATCTAACCAAATTCACTCTGCTGTTCTTACTAATGAGGATTTAAAGAATGTGGTAAGAACCCAATATACAGCAGAGAATAGACAAATTGGGCCAGATGTAAAAGCCTTCTATACTAATGTCGGAGTCTTTAGAATGGCTGATGATGCTGTTGACTTTAAATGGGTAAATAATGAATCATCTCTTCCAATTCTACATCAAATATTCGCTGATGAAATAACTGATATATCAGAAGCTACTGGATTTACAGAGGACTTTTAATTAAAAGAAATTATTTAAACACTGTAAAGAGATTTCAAAGTGGCAATGTTTATGGAACTTACTCCAACAACTGAAGAAAATTACTTCTACTCCAAATGTAGAGACTCTATCTGATAATCTGTCTACTCCAGAGTTTGTAGAGGATTTAGTATCATCTTTAGCAAAAAGTGGAGTACAAGTTACTTCTTATAGAAAAGAAGAATTGAAGGAAAAATTCCCAACACTTGATAATGTTAAGGCATTTATCTATGATGGGGAAGTAATAGTAAATTCTGACTTAATGACGGATGATACTTTGCTTCATGAGTTATCTCACTTATTCTTAGCTGATTTAAAAAGCAGAAATTATGATAAGTATGTTGATTTAGTAAGAGGAATGGAAGGTTCTGATGCTTACGATACTATTAATAATAGTAAAGCATACGATGAACTTACATACAACGATAAACTTGAAGAAGCTTTAGTTCATGAGTTCTCTCAATACTTTACGAGAGTATTAAAAGATTACAGAGGACGTAATTTGAAACTCGATGAAATAGAATGGGATGGAATCATTAGTGATGTTTTAAACATTGATGTGAGTGAATTCTATGACGATAATATATATACTCTAATGAGGAAAACTCTATCTGAAATACATAGCGGATATGCAATTCAGAAAACCTTATTTAATAAGTCTAATGCTCAAAAAATGGTAAAACTTAGCAATATTAAATCTTCTCTTATGAAGAACCTAAGCTCTACTGATGGATATGGATTAATTGAAATTTGCGAATAAAATGGCGTGTAAATATACTTTAAAAATAATAGTACTGGAAAGGTTCTTACATTTAACTCCGAAAAAAGAACTTGACAACTATCTACTATCTAACTACACTGATTTGAAGGTATGGTCGACCATACCTTTAGATTTAGTAAAGACTACATAACTATGTTAGATACAGAACAGGTAAAATCTCAAGATAAACTAGATAAAGATAGGAAACTTGCCTATGAAAAAGCTAAAGCAAGAAATGCTAAAAATGACGATACAATAGTAGTTAAAGGGCAAGGTGAAATGACTGATGTCATTGAAAATGAAGAAACATATTCTGACGGATTTATATCAGTTCTGAAGTTTTTATCACGTCAGAGAGGCACCTCTGCGCCCCTTATTAACGCTTTCAGTAGGGAAGGGTACAAGAGGAACACCCGTATAGATAGGTCGCAAGGTAAGCCTGAAGACGTCTCTCCAGAAGAGTGGCTAAAACAGGTCGATTCTTCAATAGACCAAGACTTTGAATATTGGGATTATTTGCAAGAAATAGGTCGTGGGTTCCACTTAGTAATGGATACGGTTATAAATTCTAACTTTGATATTTCTGCTGACATGGTTGATTCTGTAATTAGTAAGAAGTTTGAAAGAGACTTCTTAGGGGGAAAGAATTTAAGTACGCTTAATGGAGTATCTACTGGGGCATTAATGAACTTCATCAAAGGAATTACGGCTCTAAAGAAAAACATAATCCTTAACAGTGGAAGAGGAAGGAAATTCAAAAAATTCTACACAGAATATGTAGTAGACCACGATGGTGGACCTGATGCAAAACTTAGAGGTAAGATTGACTTACTTGCAGTATTTGAGGATAACGAAGGCAATCAAAGCGTTGAAATATATGACTTGAAACTTGCTACTAAACCACAAGATAGGTGGGATGCCGATAAGAAAAATACTATTCAATATCAGCTAGGTTTCTACAAAAGAATGTTACAAGCCAAAGGAATTGCGGCAAGAAATATATCTACTAAAATTATTCCAGTTCTCATTGAAGGGGATAAAATACTCCACAAGATTGATAAAGTATCAGTCGGAGAACCAGAAGTTTATCTTCCTAATATTGGACAAAAAGCTAATATTGACGAAATAATTAAAATACCTATTGGTACAGAAAATTTATCTAATCCATTAGAAAATACAGTATCAGAAAGAATGAGTAAGTTCTTCCCAATGAGTAAAATCAATCCTACTGATATTGTAGACTTTGATATGTTATTTGCTTCTCAAGTACATATTGATAAAAATACTGGAGAGTACTGGTTTAGAGATGTTACTAAATCAACTAATGAAAAGGGAGAAATAAGAAGAGCTACTAAAGAAGAAGCGGAAGCTGCATTTGAGGACTATCTAGTAAGAAAACTAGAGCATGATAACGATGTAACTCTCGCTATTACTAACAATCTTAAATATAATCTTGATAAGGTAAATGGCTTGGTGGAAAGAACTTTAATCCTACAAGGACAGGTTTACAGATTGTTCCAGCTAATACATACGAACCTAAGCTTGGATTATTTGAAGCAAACTTATCCAAATACAAAATGAGCCAGGATGGAACATAATTAGTAATGATGCTCTTACTAATATGAATGTTATTCTTCTTATTAATGAGACAAGAAGAGAAATGGATTTAATTTCTATTGCTTCTCATGACCTTAATAGTACTATTAATCTAGGTAAGGGTAATAATATTTTTGGAAGATTTAAATCTGATAGAGAAGTAGAACTTGACAAACAAGTAATTAAAGCCACAGTCGGCAATGTGGAACTTATGAAACTGCTTTCTATTGCCAATGCTTTTCAAGAAACCGATTTGGGTTCTTATACTATCGGGGAAATGAAGGTAGTTAATATTGGCAAGAGTGAATATCTTTCTTCCTATTTAAATCAAGAAAAAATAAATCATGCCTTCAATACTTTATCTGAATTATCTGGACAAAGTAAAGGAAACACATTGAAGTTTACTGATGAGTTTGATATAGCATGGAGACCTTTAATAATATCATGAACTATGGAACCTATGAAAATAGAGATAGACTTGATAAAATTGCTAAAACGTTATCAATAGATGGAGATATTACATCATTTGATAAACAAGCGAAGATGGACATCCTTACAAGAATGTTCAAGGAACTTCAAGCTAGATATTTCTCTACTAATGCATCTGCTGATATTTCTAATCCTATTGCATATTTATTTTTACAAGTATCTAATGCTTTGGCTAAATATGGAAACACTACCATTGATATCTATAATGAAGAACTTTGGGCAAAAGAACTTTGGTAATCTGGCAGAGCAGTGGAAAAGGGGAGAATTATTTAATGGTACTTACTTAAATACTATTGATACAATCCCAATTGTAAAATCAGTTGCTCATAGATTGGCAGAAACCAACAGAAATATCACTAATTTATATGGTAATTATAAGAACAAAGATAGGGCTATAACCAATAAGTTCTATCAGGAATCTGGACAAGGTTTCGTAGGGAAGACCATTATCAATGATTCAACAATTCGTTTTAAAAAGATTACTTGACCAATCTGATTCTGGAAAGAGAAAGTTTTATGGTTAAGAATCCGTATGATATGTCTACTGATTTAAATCCAGCAGAAAAGAAAACTATTTAAAAATATTGGCTAGAGGATTTAAAATAATAGAAGATATCCAGGACAGGATAGAGCAGAAGTTGGAGAAAGATACTTTGAAATACCTTTATTAAGAGGTTCCTCATTTTCTAAAATAACTAATGGTAAGAATCCTCTAGTTACTTATAAAGAAGATGGTTCTTTAGAAATGGTAAATCCAAGAATGACTACGACAGCTCAAGAAGAATATTTATCTACAGATGCTCTAAAGAATCTTGTAGAGATGTATAACGTATTCGATATTTCTAATTCAGTAGGAGGAAGAGAAAGACTTCTTTCCGATACTAATGGTAAACCTGAACAAACATACGAAACTAACCTTGAACACATTAAGGATATGTATGTGTTCTCCGATATTAGAAAGAAGGAAATGGATACAGTTCTTCCTGCTATTAATGCAGCAATTATTTCTCTTCAATTTACACAGAGACTTTCTAACAAGGATGCCCAAGCAACTATCGACTTCTTGAATGATTATATTAAGTCAGCAGTATTTGATGAATCTCTTATTGATAAAGAAAGTAGGGGAACGTTTAGAACTTTAGGAATGTTGAAGTCAGTATCTACTAAATTTATTCTTGGATTTAATTACTTATCAGGAGCTAAAGAAACTATCACCGGATTCTTCAATCTTTATGAGAGAGCAGTAGCTAATAGCTTACTTGATAAAGATAAGATAGGATTAAAGGATATGACTTCCGCTTATACTACTGTTTGGGTCGATTCTGTAAGACAGATAAGTACGATTACTATCCTAGAACATTTAAATTGGCAATATAGAATGGCTAACGTGGATATGAACGCATTAGTCGATAGAATGAACTATGAAAAGACTGATGGATTCAGATTTAATGACAGAATGTTCTGGGCTAATAGAGCTCCCGACTTCTTATCAAGAATGACAATCCTCATTGGCTATATGAAGAAACATGGCTGCTATGATGCACATGAATATAAGAACGGAGAAGTAACTTACAATTGGAAAAAAGATAAGAGATTTAGTCTTCTTGCGAATCCAAATGCTGATACTAATTCATCTGAATGGCAATATCAAAGGTCTTTATATAATGCAATGATGGAAACTTTCTTTGAAGAAAATTATAAACTTCCAAATGCAGATGGCACTTCGAGATTCTTATCAAGAGAAAAGGATTCAAGGGGAGTTTATAAAGAAGCTCTTCCTCAAGCATATACTACTTTGGAAGCTAATATGATAAAGCAAGAATCTGACAGCATATTCGGATATATGGACCACGATACTAAGTCTTTATATTCTAAAGAAAGGAAATGTTTATATTCCTTCACCAATTCCAGACTTTCTTGTCAGCAAAGAAAAACCAATACTTCCTAAAAAGAGGCACTTACGACCAAGGTCATTGGGTTCAGGTAACTGATGATGCAGGAAATAAGCTTTATTGGGATACTGTTCAAGACAACGAAGGTAACACCATTAGAGTTAAAACTACAGAAAATACTGGAGACCCAATTGTGGATTGGCAAGGTAAAATTATGGAAGGAATTGCATGGTCACTAAGAGACTTATTTAACTTTACTAAGCCAGAGAGAATGAAAGATGCTTGGAGAGACCCTGTAAAAAGAAGAAATCTCCTATTAGCTTTAGAAGATGGGGCTATTATAGGAATTATTTATCTAATGCTTGCTTTATTATTTGGAGATAAAGATGCAAAAGCTATGTCAAACACTGAACAAGCTATCGCAAGAATAGCAAGAAATGTAGGCGGAGAATTTAATATGTTTGCAATCTTTAATGGGGCTGTAGACTTTAAGATGCCTATGTATCAATTCTATAGTGGATTGTTCGAAGATGGAGTTAAAGTAGCATCCGGTGATATGCATGTATTAAGATTCTTTACTGATAATACTGGAGCATTCAGACCTCTTAAACCAACTGTTATAGATAACTTTAAAGCACCTAACGCTAACGAGTAAATGAAAAAAAAATAAGGGCGCCAATCAAGTAGTTTTACCTACCTGACTGACGCCCTTAAATTTTATCGTTCTAACATGTTCATAGTATCATCATAAGCTAATGTTATAGCTTTAATGTAATACTTCATATCCAAGTTGTTTTCAATTATTATGTCAACTCTTATATTATCAATAAGTTTCTCACTTATATGGTTTCCTGCTCCACTGCCTTCTCGTTCTATTTTCCATAAAACTCCACCAGCATTTCGTATAGCATCCGCTTCATTTGGAAATCTGACGTCAGGGACAATCCAAAAGCCTTTATCCCTTACCATAGAGGGCAAAAACATAGTACTGGATTTTTCATATTCTCGCATTAAAGCTTTCACCCATAAGTCTTTATCAATATTTCTTCCTACTTCTGTTCCAAAGTATTGAAGAAATTCTCTATTGGTCATGGGCTCTCCCTCTTTATTAGATAAAGGCAGGGTAGTAAAAGATTCTTTGAAGGAATTATATTCAAAACTTTCCCTACTTACCCCAAGTATCAGTGACGCACATTCTTTTAATTTATCAGCAAATGCATGCTTTTCCCATCTACAACCCATTACAATAGTCTCGCTGTTTAGGTTTTCTAAAACAAAAATCTTCTTCTGAAATTCTTAGTCGTTCTTCGTCTCCCAATAAGTATCTATAGTAGTCTACTAATTGTACTATTCTACACGCAGTATCCTTCCCCGATTGTGCTTTTCCTGTTATTCCAATTATCATTTCATGTAGCCCTTTAATTCATTTAAAAAAAGTAGGGTCGAGATATGGCATCTTTTCCCTTACTTTATTATATTGTTCAACAAGCTCCCTATTGTCAGCTATTTCATCATCGAACCCTAAGAAACCGTCACTGTCAGGCTTAAGAATAAGTCTGTGAATTTCACAAGAAATTGCAAAAAGTATCGGGTCTGATGTTTCCAAATTGTTCATCATACAACATATGATTTGACTAAATCAGAGATTTGTTTACCGTCTGCAGCAGGGAACTTATCTTTCATTCCTTTAATTATTGTTCCCATATTCTTCTTTGGAATTGCAAGGCTGTCAATTTTGTCTGACATTCTATAAATTGAAGCAAGGTCAAATAGGCCTGCACGTAACTGCTCTTCCCCAGGAATTTCGGGAAGGAATTCATTTAAGATAAGAGATTCTTGCATCTCTATGTCATACAAGTCTTGTCTTCCTGCCATACGGTATTGTTCAGCATTATCGATGCGCTGGTCTCTCAACTTCTTAATAATAGCAATCTCTGTTGCTTTATCAAGGGGTTTAGCGTTCTTCTGTGTTTCATGTACTAAGAACGCAGTTTTATTGCTCTAAGAACTTCTGTGCGAGTTCTTGTTTTAGCTTTCATTGATTGTTTAATCAGTTCATCAATATCCTCTTTCATTGTCTTCCAATATATTTAAAATTATACCTCCTACACCCATCAACAATATGGCAGAGATACATACTCCAAACCATACATTAAGTGAGTATGCAAACACTAGAAGTAGTACCACTAAGGTTATACCTCCGAGCCCAATAGCTCCAAGTGCAAAAAATAGTGCCAATCGTTTTCGTAAATCTTCTTTATCCATTTTTCTTTATAGTATGTCTCCTCTTTATATTTTGAGCAGTACCACTATTCCAACGACCTTCTCTTACATAGGCTATATCAACATCAGATACTCTGGTCATTGCAGCATCACGCTCTTCATCAGTTTTGTAATGGCCCATGTAGCTAACTCTTGATTCATCTTTAGGAGTGTTTCTTGGACTATCAAACATATGATATATAACTACTCCACAAGGAAGGTTTTCTGTTATGAAATCCATAGCCATTTTGTCTACTCCTTCATAATCACCTACCACAAACCCTTCAAAATCTTGATTGTGGTAGGCAGAGTAAATAGCCGGAATGTAGTACTTCTCAAATTCTTCTTCTGTAATGTCTCTATGTCCGCTTATAAAATATATCATGGAACTATTTGTGCGTCTAGGTCTTTTTTCAAAGACGTTGATATTATACCAAGAAATTGCTTCAAGTATTCTATCTTCATGGTTAAATGCCCATTTGTATTTTGAAATATCTCTTATAGGAACCCATTGGATAGTTTTTACTTCATTTTTCTCACCATCTCCATTCAATACAGCTTCCATAGAAGTAGATACATTATCTTTTCCGTATTTAAGAATGGTCATATAACGTAATGTTACATTTCCATTATTACAATGTTCCGGGTCTGTTTCAACTCCAAATAAAGCCCACTTAGATGGGTCAATTTTGACTCCAGTTTCCTCAAATGCTTCACGAGAACAAGCTTCTTCTGCTTTCTCCATATCCAAGAAACCACATGGACAATTCCAGTAACCTTGGAAATCGGGAGTTCCTTCTCCTCTTTGGTTAGCTAGAACACACCATACACCTTTAATTTTACAAAAAGCAAATGCAGCAACTGCACAATATCGTCCAGACCAAAGTGTTTTACCAGCGTGCTCTCCTTCTTTAATTGTATAACTCCAATTTCTCATTTATGTCTTCTTTTTGTTTTAGTTGTAACTTCCTTCTCGGATACTTCCAGAGGATTGTACTTTAGTTCATTGTAGGGTGTTAATGCAGTGCCTCCAATTCCTACTAAAGTCTTTTTTATCATACTCTGATTTATATATAGATAGTACTTTATCAGTTTTTTCTTTTGTATGCAATATACACTGGAATATTCTTTTTTATGCAGGTTTCAAGTTCGTTCTTGGTTCCTCTAGTCATGTCTTCGACTTTAGTTCCCCAATCAAACTCATTTATAATAAACACTGCAATATCAGAATCAGTTAATAAAGAACTCTCATATTTAGTTCCCATTTTCCAGTGGTTTGGCTCATAACCAAGAGAGTCCAGAAATATTTCTACTTCTGGAACTAAGTTAGCATATTGCATACTATATGATACATATGCTTTATTCATCTTTATAAAGATTAAATCGGTGAATGTATTGGCTAATAGCTTTAGGTACAAGAGGGTAAATTTGTTTCTTGTCCTTAACCAAATACCTAATCATAGTAGAGCTTACGTCAAAAAGTACAACTAATATACCCATCCACCTTCGCCTTGAATGAACTGTTGGCTCTATTTACTGCAATCAGCTTAAAGTTTTCTAATATCCATTCTCCTTCCTTCCAATTTGCAATATCATCTACAATGTCTGCACCTACAATCAGATAAAGTTCTTCGTTTGGATAATATTCCTTCAAAAGTTGTAGGGTTTGATAGGAATAGTGAGGTTCTGGAGTGTAATAGTCAATACTAGATATTGTGCAATTATCAATTTCATCAATAGCCAGTTGTGTCATAAAACACCGGTGTTGAAATTCAGTTGCTTCGCGGTCTTTTCCACACATTCTGCATAGTTGGAACCACCACTACTTCGTCAACCAAGTTATCATTTTAGTGCTGATGTAATCATGTACAAATGACCCATATGGATTGGGTCAAATGTTCCTAATAAAAAATCCTACTTCATTTTTATATATTTTAATTTTTTAGTCTACGAAATATCCACGAGAGTCCAATTCTTTTGATAAAAAACTAATAGCTTCTACACTGTATCGTTCGGTCAACTCCTCTATTTCATTGAGTAAATCATTAACCAAATCAGATACACCACAGAACCCTATATTTCCCACGAAATCGACAAGATTTTTAATAAGTTCGGGTCATCTACCTCGAACTTCATTTCATCCTCGAAATCATCAGGAAGATAATCGTCGTCAGCATTATAGTATCTTTCTTGAACATATACTTCCACCAAGTCAAGAGTGGCATGGACTACTTCCTCTTCAAGTCTAACAGTCAATCTGAATGCTTGAGAATCATCGTCCATTTTCTCAACTATCATATAGAAAGATTCTTCCCATGTATAATCATGGTCAGATACAAGATAGTTGGCTTCTTCTAGAGCAACTAATAACTGCTCATATATTTCGTCAATCGTTTTCATATTCTTTTCTGGGTATATAAATGGGAGCTTTCTTACGTTTAAATTCGGAAGCTAAATGTCGGCTCCAAACCTTATTGACTACATCTTCTCCATGTCTAGCACATAATTGTGACCAGCAATCAGATTCTGCCATTTCATCATGTGGATGCATGATTTGACCAGCTGAGTCGTAGCTCTTTCTAAAATTCTCGAATGGGATGAATCTACTAAGAATATCATCCACAGTAGCGTAGTCCTTAGCACCTATCTGGTCTAAGTCACTATTACTAATACCAAGACCATCAGTGGGAACTAGCTTGCAAGAATTATATATAGCACATGACATTGCTTTATAATTATCGCAAGTTTCTTTATAATCATTACGAAGAGCTTCTAAAGCTTTACTTTTATAATGGTCTTGCAAATAGTTTGCCAGTCCGTAAACTTCAGTCTTCCACAGGTCTTGAATCGGGTCAAAGTCACCAACATCACCATGAATAGTCCAGAATCCAAGCTGATACTCAGTTTGATTATCTGTACTCATTACTAATCCTTTGTGAATAGATGCTATATCATAGAGATGCTTCATCCTACACCTAGCTTGCAAGTTACCATTAGCAATGGGAGTTCTGCCAGCAAGTTCTTCCAAATCACTTACCCAATACCAATCGTAGCCTTTACAGTCTTTAATCAATCCCGCATCAGCACAAAGGTCAAACAGGGATGCTTTATAGGAATTGCTCAAGTTAAACACCTTAAATTCGCTGCAGAAAGCTTCTCCTACTAATTTAGACACACTAAATTCATCGTCCTTATTCTTAATAGGAAGACTTCTACCTATAAGAGGAATATCGGTCTTCTTACTAACCTCATGACATATGGCAGCGACAACAGTGGAGTCAATTCCTCCACTGATGCCTAATACCATTGCTTTGAGATTGTTCTTTGTAAGATATTCTGCTGTTTTATCAACTAAGGTATTAAATACCTTCTCATAATTTAATTCTTTCATTCTTCATTAGTTTACAATATCAACTTCTTCTGAGTAATATCCATTAGATGTTCCAAACCACTTTATAATAACCGTGGCTTTGATTGTCTCTAATTTGTAAAAAAGTCCAGGTATAACTATCTGCATATTCTGGAAGTTTACAATCAAATTGGAGTAGTCTGACGAAAGGTTCTTTCTTCGGCATTTAAAATAGGCGACCCTACTAAATCATCTAAGTCTCCATCTATATCATCAACTGTAACTGATTCACAGCAATCTTGTGAGTGATACATCATATAACTGGAGCCATCACTAAATTTAAAAACAATGGAATCAAAAGATTTTTCCACAGATACTAGAGTTTTACCTATAAATTCGTCTAAAACATTTAATTCCCACATAATCCTAATTCTTTTAAACAGATTTCTACTTCTTTTTCTGAACCAGTGTGTTTACCTAAGTCATCGGATAACTTCACACAGTCATATACCGGCTGATTTGCATTCATTTGGCATGATGTAAGCTTCATAACGATATTAGAAGGTTTATGTTCTGTATCATTAGTAAGGTTAGTGCCAATTCCAAAGGATGCTTTGATTCTTGTCATACAATATAAAGCAATATCTTCGGCTTTCTCAAAGTCAAGAGCATTACTAAAGATAATAGTCTTAGTAGAAGGGTCTATTCCTAACTCCTTGTAACGAGCAATCATTTTATTTACAAATTCATACTCGTCTCCAGAATCCTGTCTTACTCCATCGAATAACTTAGCTTGCTTACGAGAGAAATTTTTTGATAAATACATCAGATGTGTAAGTATCGGTAAGGGCAATTCCCAAGTCACCGTCATATACATTTACCCAATTTTCAAGAGCCATGTAATTAGCTTGTTTATAGCCATACATAGCACCGTGAAACATAAACCATTCATGTGGATGAGTTCCCATTGGTTTCATATCATATTTCATTGCAAAGTAACAGTTAGAAGTTCCAGTACAATAAATAGATTTCTCTTTTATGTACTTAATAACCAACTCTTGGATATTGTAGGAGAATCTTCTACGAGTCCCAAACTCGGAGAAATAAATTCCTGCCTGATTAGAACGTTTTAATTTTATTCTCCAACTTATTAAGCATCAGTTGAGTTATCAACTTTATGCTCCAACATTCTGTTTCTCAATTCAGAAACCATTGCAAGAATAGGAACTTCATAAAGAGTTACTTTATAAAGATAATCCTTCACTAAGATATGAAGATGTTTTTTCTTCATCCAAGAAGATTTGTACTTTACTTGGGTTAAATGTGAATTGAGATAACCATTCCCAGTAATGTCTTGGAATGAATCGAATAGAGTTCATAAACTCAAATTCATCACTTGTAAGTCTTACCTGAGCAAGGTTATATAACTCAATACGAAGTTGCTCAACAAACTCTTCTGTGTATTCAGTATTATCACGGTCTTTAAACTCAAAAGTTCCTACCGCTTGTGGGAACAACTTCATGTAAGCATAAGAAGTTGTAAACTTGTATAAATCTGTATCTAAAATTGATTTAATTATCATTTCTCTATTGGTTGATAAATGTTTAACTTATTTTCTTTTATAAATTTTTGGAGTGTTGTTCCGCCATCAATAGATGCGATTCCTGGAAGATATATTGAGAGTCTATCCCAAATGGGCCACAGATTTTTAATTGTTTCAAGCACACAATAATCTCCTGCGATTCCACAGATTACTAACTCCGTATCCTCTGGAATACGCAAAACAACCTCGTCATCTAGACTATCTCCTTGGTAGTAGGCATAGTATTCAGGCAGCTCATCAGGTAATTCACTTCTTAAGGGATTAAAGCTTGAAAAAGCTCCGTATTCCTCTCTGCTATGTCCTTTCTCAAACACCTTATATTTAATATCATTGTTCCTACAAGCTGTGAGAAGTAAATCATTAATAGCAGCACCTTGAGAGTACTGAACACAATGAACAGGCCATTCTCCACCATTATCTTTGAAGGAAACATGGTCAGGTTCATGCCAATCAGCAGTAAACCATACTTCTTCAAAATTCTCTTTATAGATAAGTCTTCTACATTCCACAAAGCAGGAGTGGCTCCCTTTACATATAAAAGAGCCACTCTCTAAGCAGAAATCATTCTGCATATCAACTACAATAAGTATTTTCCTCATCACTCCCAACTAGCTAATATCCCACCAATTACAATAAGTATTAACCATATAGCTATTGGAATCCACAGAGGACACAATACCCACCACCAAGACCAAGCTATAACTCCACATAGCTTCAGTACAATAAATACTATCAGAAGAACTCCACTTAAGCCAATTCCTCCACCACTATTACTATTACTCATAATTCAATTATTAAAGGTTCAAACGATTGAATATATCTTTCATCTACTAAAGATACGTTTGCCATTTTCATATCATCCAAAGTCATCAATCTATGCTCTCCAGAATGGATATGTCCACAGAAAGCATACTTTTGGATGTTTTCTCATAATTTCATCAGCCAACCAAGGATTACCTACATCCTCTCTAGTCCATGACTGATGAATAACACCTAATCCACACAGCTTAGGAGCATCGTGTGAGATTACTATATCACAATGTTCGGGCATTGTGGAGTACGCTTCTATAAGAGTTTTCTCCTCATACATATATGCCCAATTTCCAAATATCTTGCAATATGGAGTTCCCCAAATTGTGTATTCGGTTCATCTTTATAATCAATGTAAGTATATGACTCATTATCGAGCATTACTAACTTCCCATCAGTGGGAGTATAAAGAAGGGAATTTTTGGAAAGAGTATTCTGATATATAGACGCTAATGCAAAGTCATGATTTCCGCCTACCATAAATACTTTTTCACAAGGTAAATCTTTTACCCATTGAGCAAATTCATGACTAAGCCACTTTTTACTTTGTGGGATATTCCTTTGCATTTTTAAAGGAGTGATGTCCCCACAGATTAGATAAATATCACATTCCTCTGTTATTTCTGGGAGAATCCCATGTAAATCAGATAGTGCTCCAAATTTCATTTATGTTTTCTATTTTTTATATGTTTTTTACTAGAATCTTTAGAAATAATATTTACTTCTATTTCTACAAGTTCATCATTCCTTGGAAGGTCACCATAACTAGTTAAAGAATAATAAATATCTTCAGTTATTTCGTCGAAGTCTTCATCTTCTTCCCACCAAACTCCATCACCGCCAAGAATTGGCCTTGTTCTCCACAAACATAGCCCTTCTTCGTCTTTAGTTAACCAAAGTCTCATTCTGTAACCTTCCTTTTAAATTCATCAAATGATTTTATATCTGGAACTTCATCTCTATTGATTATCCAGTATTTACTAGGAGCCACACCTTTCTTTTCAGCTCTGTATTCATTGTACCTTTCAGCAATATCAAAGAACTCTCTTAGTTTACATTCCCCAAGAGCACTGGCTAAATCCTCTATTTTAAATACAAAATATTTGAATTTATTGCCGTATTCATCTTCTCTTGAATATACATCTTTTATGAATTGCTCAAGTGGAGGAATTTCAACTGGCTCATCTTCCCACCTTTGTTCTCCAGCATAAAAATAGAACATTTCTCTAAAGATAGGTGGCAAATCTGGAAGATAATCAAAGGAGATGGCTTTACTATCAACCCACTCTCCTACCACAGTATCACGGATAGGAGTTCCTTTTGTATCAAGTAACCAACGCTTTCCATCTTCATCGGTTATTGCAAATGTCTTTCTCATATTTCAATTTCAAATTTTTATAGGTTCATTTTCATAAGTCATTCCTTCTGGTATAGGAAAGCTAAACAAAGATTTGGGATGAAGGTCGTTGACTTTACCCCAAGCATCATACTTAGGATTTACATTCCAAGATTCTCCATCCCAAATGGGAGGATTGTCATAATACCAACCCTTCCCATCTTTATCTATGCGTAGTAATAAGTTTTAATCATTACTAAGAGTCACTGTACCTTTAAATAACTTAACGTCATCCATATATGAATACGTCATTAAAGTTCCTGGTACAAAAGCTGGATGTTCTAAAAGAATTATAGTGTGTCCTGTTTGGTCACGCCCTACATAGATGCCTATATTATTGGGTTTACCATCAAACGCAAACTCAATAATATTCCCCTGCTTAAGAATAGAATCAATGCCAGGTTTATCTATAAAAACTTTCATTCCTTCAAGTCTCCCATTACGTTACGGTTAATTCTATCTTCAACACGTTCTTTACAAGCATCAAGGTATGCTTCAAGTGCTGCTACTTGCTTAGCGTTCTGTTCACAAGGGAACTTCTCATTCAGCTTCTTCACTCTATCAAGTAAGATAAGTGCAAGTTGCTCTGATTGCCAACCAGGAGTTACTGTACCGTCTTCATGCTTGTGAACAAACTGAATTGTGTCAATAGCATCCACATACTTGGTTTTGCCATTTAACAAAGCCAGCACACATTTGGGCACGGTAACGATGAGCACCATCATCTGGAATTACTTCAATGGTTGGTTCGAGACTTGGATAAACCAATAATTCCTCTATTGTTTGATATTTCTTTTTTAAAGCCATAGTATTTTATTGTTTAATCATTATATGATATTATTTTGTAATATACGGTACTACCTACCCAACGCCAACCCAGATAATTTACTGGAACCCATGCAGGTTTACTAAGCAAATCTCTAAATTCTAATGGCGTTAGATTACGTACTATATCTGTTTGTGGTGATGCTCCCTCAAGACTTATTAATACCTTCATGTTTTAACCAGTCTTGGAAGTACCACAATTGTCCACATCCTCCACCAATATCGTCCTGACCAGCAGGATTAAATACTCTAGTGGAGAAACCTAGTTCACAGAGTCTCCTGTTAAAGTCTCTAATAAGACGAATTTGTCTATCAATAGAATTCTTTACAGTTTCATCCTTTTCACAAATTACAGAAAGAGTAGTTTCCCAAACATCGGTTCGAAAGAGTTTGTACAGTCTCCTTGCGTCTTCTTCTGTATCATTTCCTTCATGTACACAGTAATTGAAGAATGGTTTTCTTCCTGTGTTCGCTGCCCAAAATTCTCCCGCAGCAGCAATCTGGCGGAGAGTACAAGTCTTAGTCGGAATTAATTTTGCTCTAGCTTCATCAGTTGATTCATGTACTGAAAACTGCAATCCGACTTGAGGTATTCTTTTGGAGAGTTCAATAAACTCTGACATTGCATGATATAATGTAGATGGAGCAGATGTGGACACTAATAGTTGAGCATTTGGATATAAGTCATGTAAAGACTCGATAGCTCGCTCCAAATTGATATAATTCAGAAATGGCTCTCCCATACTCATGAACATAATTTGGAATTTCTCAATGTCTTTAGTATTACAATCAATGGTGCTTAGAACTGTAGTTACTTGTTCTATTATCTCATGCCAATCAAGATTTCTTACAAAGAACTTTCCTGTTCCACAAAATGTACAACCAACTGGACATCCAGATTGTACAGAACAGCAAAATTTACTGTTCTCTTTGCATATTCCCCCATAACGATAGAGAACTGCTTTTGCAATTCCTTTTTCTTGTTACTGCACTAGCTCCCCATTCAAATACAAACTTCTTGACATTAGTGTCAGAAGATTCAAAAATCTTATATTCCATTTTTAACCTCTTAAATTTCTTTTAGTGATTATTTCCTTTAATTGTTGCCAAGATACTGGTGTGTAATCGTTATTATCTACACCAACATCATACTGATTTGGAACTAATTTATCTTCAAAAGGAGTTTTCTTTCCCTTTTCTAGTATGAATGTGTCCATACAATTGCCAACTTCCTCTATGAGAGCCGTCCCATGTAATCATAGGATAGTGACTCATAAAAGAGTTGTTGGTTATTACATTCTTCATCACCTGTTATAGTAACCATCATTTGTCTTTCGACAGCTTAAACCCATTTTCTGGGATATACTTCAACTTATCATGATTACCTAATACGAGGTATTTATAGCCATTTAGTTGAGGTAAAATTTTCTCCCAACGTGTCTTTTGACCAAAGCAAAAATCGCCTAATATGAAGACCGTATCGTCCCACTGGACTACCTTATTCCAATTTAGTATGAGTTGTCGATTCATTTCGTCAGCAGACTCAAACGGACGACTACAATACTTAATTATATTTGCGTGGTCAAAGTGACAATCAGAAGTAAAAAATACCTTATTACAGTCAAATTTATTTGTCAGATTTGCCATGTATTTTCTTATTGTCGATTTTTAAATAACAAGAATCTGGTAGTTCTTGTCCATCCAACTTTACAGAGGGAATATCCATAGACACCAGATTCTCAAACAATTTAGACTCCGTGGATATTTTGACATATCCCTCTGGAGCCATCAATTCTTTAGCTTGTTCGTTAGTTAGCCAAACCTCAAATATTTGCTTGACTTCCGCCCGTAATAAATGGGTCGGTTTTGTACTTTTCATAACATTCGCACTTTTTAAATTTCTTTCCTGACGTACAGTAAGGACAGATTTCATTTCTTCCGGTCTTGTGACCATGAGTTCCTGTTCTAATTTTACTTTTCCAGGGAGTGTGCATCTTTATCCACATATTTCTGAACTCTTCATTCTGAAACATTTCTTGCATAAATTCCGCACCGTTGTTTTCCTTTTTATCCTTCTTTTCATCTACTTCTTCAACACCTAAAGTTGTGTCGATGTCATACGGAGTTACTATTAAGTCTTCCATTTTTTATAAGATATAAATTATAATATACTTCTTTTAAAACACACACTACAAGTTCAGATAATTGGGCTATCCATTCTTCTTCGGCAATCTCTTTAAGCTCCCCGTAAGCTACATCAGTAAACCAATTAGGAAACTCTCAATTATAGAATTGCAAATTTTTTGCATTGATAGTCCCACTCTGCGCCGCAACCATAGAAATCAAGTCTATCTTCATCACAATCTTCGTCAAGAACATACATAAATCGCAGCCCTGATTCGTATCTGTTCTGTATGAAAAACTTTCCTACATACTCGGACTCACTATTATCAACACAATTTTTAAGTTGTTCTTTTAGTGATATTAATTTTTCCTTATAGAGAGCAATCTCTCTCATTATTTGGTCTCTTTTCATTTGTTAAAACTCAGAATTAATAATCTGTATTATAATCTTCAAATAAGGAACACTTGTTAAAAGCATTAGTAATCCGTATGGTTCTACCAATGCTTTTCTCACTCCATTTAAATGTTATTTTATCCATCCTCTTTTAATAAATTCTTCGTGTAAAGGATGTGCCAACTCATAAGCCTGTGGGTGCGCACTTCCTGCATCTCTTAACTTAAAGAAGCCTTTCCATTGTTCAATAGTTCCAGTCATTACTAATTCTGTCTTAAGACTATTAGGTAATACTGCTCTTGCTTGTTGAGGAGTCCAACCATTCTCTAATAATCTTAAATATCTTGTTTCAGTATCATATAAACCACACAAGAAATTAATTTCATTATCAGTTAGAGCCCCATTAGCATTATACATCAGTTTAGGATTCCTTTCATAATCCTCTATATTAACATTGGTACACCAATTAGGGAGTATGTAAGTAACACAGTTGTTAAACTTATCCTTACTGTAGTTACAATACCTAGTAGACTCTTGAGCAAAAGAAAACACCCTATGCCTTACAAATTCCATCTGTTAATACTTAGGCTCTTTATCCTAAGTTTCTCCAAGTTTCCTTGGAGTGTCGGACTATATCACCATCCTTTACAGGATGCCCAGCACTCGTGTCAGTATTATATTCTATGTGTAGTATAGGAGACTCGAACTCCTGTGATAGCTAATCCTCTTCCAACATAGTAGTAGGTCTACCTATTAATGTAGTTCGCATACAACTACCTCTTACCACATATAGTTTCAACTGTTAGTCTCTGAACCTTCCAACTTTGTTAAAGGTTGGCTCGGCTGCTGATTAGCATGATTTAGTATTTTATTACACATTTCAAATAGTTCCTCCGTTGACATATCCCCTTTCATCCAATTAACTCTCTTTGTTACCCATTGAAGATTTCCTCTAATATAACCTTTAGAAGAGTCTATTCTATCTAAAGATAAAGGTAAATCCTTCCTTACATGGTCTAAAGAACCATCTTCAGGAAGAAGATTATCTCCAGTTAAGGCACATTTGAAATCCTGTAATTCAAGTAAGTCATATAGATATTCAGGGGTTACATCTTCTGCAAATTCCTTATTTCTCAGAATTGCATTTCCTCTTAACCTATTTATAAAACTTTCTCTAAAGTTAGATACTATTTTTCCATTGGCGCATCTTCTACAACTTTGATATTTAGTTGAATCCATAATTTGTGATGCAGGCATCCATCTTTCATTCCCACATTGACATCTAACTCTATATCTAAGTTGATTATTTATGTACTCAGGTCCAGATATAACTTCCCATGTGCCAAATCTATATCCTAATGGGATATTTAACCTCCTATTTTTATTAGAGCATTCTTTACACATAGTAGTTCTGCCATTCTTAAGGGATGAGCATTGAACATAATACTCTTTCCCACACTCACATCTAACTTTATAGTAATAACTATTCTTAATTCTTGTCCTAGAATTTTCTATGACTGTTAATTTTCCAAATTTGTCTCCTATATTTACCATATTCATTAAATTTTCATATGCAAATATACAACAAATTTTTCAATTACCCAAATAATAAAATACTAAATTTTTAGCTTTCCAGCAATTCACTGGGTTTTCTTAACACATTACTGTATTAAGCCACAAATTCTTTATGGGATACTCCTCTGTCACAGATGAACTTAACAGTAATTCTCTTAGCATGATACTCTGTAGGTTCACATAGATATTCAAGAACTCCTTGTAGGTCATGCTCTATTATTACCCTATAGTTAGTAGTATAGTAGTAATAATCTCCATCACTAATATATCTTGTATAGGGATTAAGGCATAAAGTACTCCAGTTAGTTCCAAACTGGAATCCCTCATCTACTACACTATTAGGAACTTTAAGATACACAGTACCATGCTCTAACATAGCACCGTGTCCTGACTTAACCATTCTATCCACAAACTCCTTTGCAGAAGTTTCTGTTATTTTGTCCTCTGATTTGTAACAAGTTCTTCCAGCTATTTCTATTTGTCTATATACAGAGTTTATAAGCTCATCTTTCCACATTCGAGGGCCAATTTCCATATCTGCTGGAATAACTATATCTCTTGGTTTTTGTTCTATTATTTCAAAACTTGGTTTTATTAATTTCATTTTGCTTTCGCGAATAATGGACTACGTAACATAATCTCTTTTACTGACAATTCTTCAAGGACTCTTGCATAATTGTTTATCATCTCTAATCCATATTCTTTATTGTAACCTTCGTCATGTCCTAATGTATTAGAAACCAATTGAATTGCAGAAGAGATTAACCCTATGTCTGTTGTATCAACTGGAGCTAATGTGTAGGTTTCATCAATTCTATCATTACAGCTAAATCTAAAACTAGAAGCACGACATTGCTTCTTTATAAAAGTTACATTTTTCAGGATGCAGATACTACTTTCGAGAGTTTTCATTTACAACCCCATCATAGAATCCCATCCCTATTAAAAATCCTCCTCTGTATACTCTATAAAGTATCTCGTTACTATAACTATTATTATACCAATTATAAAATTGCTCGTAGCTTAACATATTAATGAATCCAATGGTCTCCAATTGATATATCTGCTGTTAATGGTGCTCTTGTACAAAATGGTTTACCTCCAGATTCCATACATTGAACTAATATCTTAGCTACTTCTTCTGCTATTTCTTCGGGAGCTTCAAGATTGATTTCGTCATGTACAGGAATACAATACTTAACTTTAAAAAGTAAATTGTTTTCCTTTAACCAATTGAATAGCTTTATAGAAGCTAGCTTGAAGCACAGTGCCCCTGCTCCTTGTCATATTTGTTATCTCTGAGACTCTTTATTCTCAGACTCTACATTTTCTTTTTCAATGTAGTTCGGACTATACTTAAAATGTTTTTACAAAAGTTATATAATTCTTCTGGAGTCGCTGAATTCTTCATAGTATTAGCTTTCATACTATAATTTGAATATTTCCTTTTATATATCCTTTAGAATTATCTATTTCTATCTATCGATGGGGAATAAGAATAATCATCCTTACTCCCAAATTGAAAGGGAACTTCCAATATAGGGCAATATTTTGGAATTACTATATCTTCCAACTCTAAATTAAAGTCTAGACCTCTTTGTTCTGCTCTATACCTACATTTTCTTAGGATTTCTGCCTCATAGTTATTTTCACGTGATTTCCTTTTTGTTCCGCAATTTCAGCTTTATACTCAGGACTTACCTTCAATCGAAGTTTTCTGAAATAATTCTTATCTCTACCTTGATTAATAGCAGAATGCTCAGAATAGCACGCTTTACATAACCATTTTCTACCAGTTTTGCTTTTTGCATCTTCTGCAAATTCAATTATTGGAAGTTCTCTTTTACAAACTGGGCAAATATTCATTCCTTCAGCCTGTAACACTTCAATAGATGTTCCTAATCTTGTTCTTCGTTTTCCTTAGTACAAAATTTTTGCAAAATTGGTATGACCGTCTTTGCATCCTTTATTTTTTGGGAAATCCTCTAATGGAAGTTTCTTTTCCGCAACTTTTACATACTTTTGTCTCCATATAAATTATTATTACTCTGTTTTTTAATTCACAACAAAGATAATAATAATTTTTGGATAATTAAAACTATTTTTCATCCCTTTTTCGTGGAATTTTTACCTTTCCTTACCGCCTTGAAGTAAGAATCCATATTCTAGTCTCTACACCTTCATAATATTACTATTATGCTTTGGCTCGGTATTCCCATCTCAGGGTTCACCGAATTTAAGGAGTTTTAATCCGACACAAGTCTCCTCCATCGGATAATTCACCGATTGCTTCATAGAATCAGATAATCTTCTTCTTAAAAAGTCTGCTTCTTGAACCAATGGATTACTTTCATCACGAGTTTGCATAGCATACTGCCCATCTACTGTTCCTAAATCATCATTTATCCTATTCAGATTATCCCAATCATAAATAAATGCTTTATGTCCTGTCACAGGACTTAATAGAATATATCCATGTTGTACAACAAATGACTTTTGACGTTCTTGATAAGCCTTCAATCCAGCGAAACCATTCATATAGTTATCCTCAATTTCTTGAGCTCTCTTTTTCGGAATACCATAGTTTCTTACTAAAGTAGAAGCATTACCTGCATAATTAAAGCAGAACTCATATCCTTTTGCTTCTTGTCTAAGTTCTGGGAATTGTTTTTTTACTTTTTCAGTAGGCATATCTTGAGGAATTTTGTCCTTAAATACCATCTTGGCTGTCAGAGAATGCATATCTTTAGAACCATTAATAAGTTCATCAAGCATAGCTTTATCATTAGCAACAGATGCCATTAAGAAGGATTCTTGGCCACTATAATCTACAGATATCCATTTATTTCCAGGCTCTGAAACGAAACAGGCTCTAGTAATTGGAGTATGTGGAAGATTCTGAAGATTCGGGTTACTTGAACTTAATCGTCCTGTATCCGTTCCAAGCTGATAAAAATCGGCATGGATACGTCCGCTTACTGGATTTATAAGCTTTAAGAATTTTTCTCCAAAAGCCTTCACTAACTGCCCTGTTTTCTTAAACTCTATATAAGGTTCAATGATAGAACATTTAGCTTTCTGTGGCTCAATAATATCAATTCCAGCAGATTTAGTTTTCTGTTTAGTTTTCTTGTCTACTGTTGTACAATTTATTCCGAGCAATTCAAATAATGGAACAACTTGTTTACTACTATTCCAGTTTATATTACACCTATATGCGTTATCAAATCCAGAGAATAAATCTCCTTGTAGATTCATTTCTACATAATCGAAAGGTATTCCAAATGAATATTCTATTCCTTCATCAACGACTTTCCTCTTTACCCCAAATGCAGTAGGAGGAATCTTCATCAAGTCTTTCATTTCCTTTCTAAGTGTAGTCATAATACTCGTCTTTACAAATGGACGATTCTTAAGCTGTGGGTCTGGATGAACCATTTTATGTTCTTCATAAAAATCTTCCACCCATTTATTGATGCTTGCTTCTGCGTCTTTCATTTGCCTAATATCGTCCTTCATCTTAGCTCTCCATTTTCTATCATCAATCTTAGCACCGCAATATTCAATATAGGCAATAACAGGAACAAAATGATTCTCGAAATCAACAGCTTTAAGAAGGTCTTTCTTTACCAACTCAACTGTTTGCTTTTCTTTAATCCTAGTAAGATAAACAACGTCATGTGCAGCATAAACTATAACATCTTCTGTTAATCCTGTATTAACAATTTTACCTCGAATACTCTTATCCAAATCCAAGCCTAAATAATGATGTGCTGCGGATTGTAAAGACAGACTATGAAATTGGGCTGGATATCCCAAAATACAATAGCTTCTCAGCTATCATTCCGTCCCATACATTTACAGGGACTATTCTATGATGATATAAAAAAATTTTAAATCAAATGAAAGATTCCATCCTAGTAATGTAATATCAGGATTCTCAAACACTGGTCTAAAATAATTAACATCAATTGTTGTGGTATCTACTATTATTTGGTCCTCACCTAAGCCAAATTGAATACACAATAAGGCTTTTGTATAAGGGTCTAATCCTTCAGTTTCACTATCATATTCAATCCATGTATGTTCAAGGATGCGCTTTAATGCTTCTTCTTTAGACATGATTTCATATGCATCGGACTTAAAGAATCTTTGTTGTTCAGTAACAAGATAAATCATTAATCGACGTATACATCAAGTTTGGTTATGTCTATATCTCCTCTTAATGCTAAATCATCTGCAAATCTCTGCTTCAACAACTCTGCGATTTCAAATTCATCTTTATCCAATGTTCCAAAATACTCATAGAAAAAGTCTCCTGTAATCTCTACAGAAAACTTAAACACTTTCTCGTTTATGTTGTATGGAGCGCTTTTCGTCCATTTCGCTCCCTAGTGGTAGGTTTGACATCCTCTTTTTCAGATAAAATGTTACAAAATGTCTTTCATCTCACTTATTTCGTAGCCCAACATAGTTCCTAAATGACTTCCTAATTCCGGAGGAGATACGGTAAACATAAACTTACCGCTTCAAAAGAACGGAACTAGGTTATTAATCTTAGTAATTAACAATTCTCGGTTCATGGTAGTATAATAATGTTGGACTGTCTCTGTGGATATCAAGAGCATCAAACCCGTTAAGTGCCAATTCTTGTTGACATTGTTCTACATCAAATTTAGATGTGATAAGATGATAACCATGTAAAGTAGGAACAACGAGCTTCACTCTATCTTCCTCATTACCTCTACACTTCGAAATAATGTCTACTATACTATGCAGCTTCCATTTATCATATACATCAACATCTACCAGTCTCAGTAGGTTCTTTCCGCTAAGGGAAGGTAATTCTCCACAAACATGGTCCCAAACTCTTGGAGCTTGGAAGGTATTTCCTTCCATAAGCATCCTTGCAAGTTTCTCTTGTGCTCCACAAGCTGTTTTGAAATAGCTTCTCTTGTTGAGATGAATGTATGCTCTTGCATTGTTATTTTGACACAGCTCGATTATTTTTTGTTTCTTTTCCTCAAGATGTTCGATACTGTGAATATAATAGGCTTTAATGAGTCTTGCTCCATTATTACCTCTTCCTGTTTCATTTCCGTCCTTTTTGCGCTGAATCACTTGAAGGAAATAAAAATCATCTTCAGATTCAAACTTTAAGAACTCCTCAATTAAATCAAAGTTATCTACTGTCATAATTCTTTTTTTGCTACACAATTACCGTAATAATGACTGCCACTTATTGAATATGTCAAGTTACCTTTCTTAAAAGTAGCCCAATAATCTAATTCCCAACCGTTTGTTTCATGTTCAAGCTCCTCGAATCCTAGCTGTTCCATTACTTCTAGAACTATATCAAAAGGACATTTACCAACAAAACACTCCGGTAATGTCTCCATGATAGCTAGGAAATTAGCTTTAACATCTCTAAGAGATTGAGTTAACAATTCTCCGTGATTTATAATATTTGTTTCAGTCACTCGGAATCACATTTAAGTCTGTCAAATAAAATCCATTATCATCTAAGTCTTTCTGTACGAAGTATCCATTAACTCCAACAGTCTCTCCTCCAAGAGTATGTATCATGACTTCTCTGTCTTGGTCATATCTTTCAAGGATTTTAATTAATTGCCCCACAAGTATTGCCATTTGTCATAATGTAAAGAAAACTTATATAATCTGTTAGCTGCCTCAACTGGAGTATGACCATCCCATTCATCAGCTTTCCATCTTTCAGGAACATTGAACAGATTCCATTCTTCAGCCCTATAATGATTGCTCACTTGACCAGTAGGAAGGTTAGCCATAACAATAAACCATCCTCCTCCAAAGCATAGTTCGCCATCTGCATGTCTGTAAGATTTATGGACCTCATATTTACCTTCCAAGCTGTTAAAGAATGCTGCATTGTACAGCATTCTGTAGTGATATAACTCATCAAAGGTATGAAATCCGTCTGAGATTTGTCCTTCTGGCAAAAATAAATTTTTAAGTCTTTGTAATAGTTTCATTAGAATTTTCCCTCATTAGGTTGTAAACAAGTTAAACCTTGTTCTCTCCACATCTCAACACATTTACAATTGTCTTCAAGAACGAATTGAACATTATATTTTCCCTTAATATTGTCCTCGTAGATTTTTTTCTTACATTCAGCTCCGGGACTGTAGTCTTTAACTGGACGGAAGAACAACTCATCAACTTTAATATCATGCTTAGCCAACCATTCTTTAGTAGCTGCTACAATTTCTGGAGTGCCTTCTCTACCAGTAACAATAAATACTTTACACTTCTCATACATACGTCTAACAAGTGTACAAGTACCTTCAATTGCAATATCATTTAACATACCTTCAGCTGCACCTTCTCCAAAGTAAGGTCTGCCAGTAGTATTTAGACACAATGTAGCATCCATATCCACTAATATAACAGGATGACCTCCGTCTACATGCTCGGCACTTTTACTTAACATATTTTTAATATCCTCTTGGATAATAAAGTCACGGTATCTTCTCCAAGTGTCTTTAATTACCTTAGCTCCCATTGGCTGCTCGCGCATTGTGTCACGACGAATACATTCATCAACTGAAATGAAGAAATCCTTAAATTCCAGTTCATATTCAAAATTCTGTGGTGGCGTTAGCAACTTTAATGACGTCTTCCCACCATTTTACCTCTTTGGGATTGAGATTCATGTTGTCTATAACAATGTTGTATCCTCTTCTAGTTGCTTCACAAGCAAAAGAACGCTTGAGTTCAGTTACTAGCCCTTCTCTGTTCGGAACCCAATATTCTCCAAGCATGTTACGAATATCGTCATTGTTGAAACGGACTCTATGTTCTGGGTCTTCTTTAGCCCATGCCTTTGCCCAGGTTGATTTACCAGAGGCTTGAATACCTCTACAAAGTATTAACTTTCGTTTTTCCATTACTCACGGTACACTAATTGATTAATTACTCCTTCTTTACCCTCGTATGTAGCTCCTACTATTTGTTCGAGATTTTCATCTGGATACTCATCTCCATTTTGTTCTCGAATAATCTCCATAGCTCTAAAAGCATTACGAGCAGCGACTATAATTATCCCTGCTTCGTAATTCCCATAAAATTCATTAGTATATAAATACATTACTTTACAGCTCTATATAGTTCAATTACACTGTGCACAGTATAGTTACGATATGCTTCTTCAACAAGCTCTTGAGCTTTAACTGTCTCTGTTCTAGACAATTCTGGGACCATAAACATTCCATCCTTAGTTTCAATAACAAAGGTAATTCCTTCTACTATTGGATTCTTCTCCGCATCGGGATATCCATAGAACATAAAACCACCAAATGATATTGCACTAAATCTATACAAGTTGTCTTTAATATTGTCAAATGGTTTATCAGTTAGTTTGTCTGGAAGAGGAGTTTCACAATCAAGTTTATATTTCTTTCTCCATCTGATTTTTACCACAGATTCATTTATGGTATATTCAAGGTAGTCATCTCCTACCATACTTGGAATTTTAGGTAGTAAAGCCCAGAATAATTTACCAATGTTTTCGTCTACGATTTGTTTTACTTCTTTACTAGTCATTTTATTAATTTTTTTAAGATTCTGATTCAATATCTACCTCACCTTTGTCAAGAGCTTTACCTTCTCCGTCAAGGAACTTAAAGCACTTCAACTTAAAGGCTTCCGATTTCATATTCTCAATCTTGATTACAATTCCTTCATGAGGAACTTTATTATCACAAATTGGAGAATTACATTCCATATAGAACTTCTTCTCATTAGCTAATCTAGCCAAGAAGTTCTCATTCCAATGGTCAGACGGAGCCAAGTCAGGATATAAATCCTTCGCATATCCATAATAGAACTCTTCTACTGGATTAAGTCCAACCATTTTACACCACAATTGTACTTCACGAGCAGAGAACTCATGTACTTTACCGTCTACGTTAGTAATAGTTACACGATAAATCTGAACTCCGAAATGCTTTCTATACTCATATTTCTCGTCTCCGACTGGTGGAAGGAAGCCATAATCGTAATTCTTTTGGATATACCCACCATTGGGCAAGAATCCAATGATTTCATAGTATGCAGTCATACCTTTAGACAGACACGGACGAACAATGTCATCAGCATATTTCCATACATCGACTCCATAGAATCCTCCCTGAACATTTCTGTTGTAATACTGGTTTTTTTATTACAGAACGAGAAGAATACAAATAATCATACTTATCAAACTCTTCTCCAGTTAACCAACGAGCAATCTTCTGCTTCCAGTTTAATTCTTGCTTACATAATACATAAGCAGATATTCCAGAAGTCCCATGAACTTTAGAAGTTATGCTGATAAGGTCGTTGGGATGTAAAACATGCGGACACTTTTTTGATAAGGACGGTATCATAGTGGAATCTGAACTGATTTTCGATGATTTTATCAAGTCCCTTAGGTTGCTTTCCTTTACCTGAATTTCCTGAACCCGGTGCTCCTGGAGTGCGAGTATTTTTAGGGATATACTTCTTATTAACCCAAAATGTTTTTCCGTCATGTTCAATAGAGTCAAATTCTGTTCCTTCTTCTACTTTAAGTTCAACATTAACTGTTGACATCACCCAATTTTCAAGAACTACAATAGGGATAATAAATCCTTCAGACAGCTCTCCACGCAATCTGATAGCCTTCACACGACCGTTATCTTCAAACATTCCAGTCTTCGTCTGGTCTACATTCAGCTCACCATGACGATATAAATTTGCGTAGCTAAGGAATTTAGGATTGATGCAACAAGCTGTTGGGAAATACACATATAATCCCGGTTCGGAATCAATACCAGTAATGATATTAAATCCATCAATACAGCAACATTTTAACTTCGTAACCTCTGGGTCAGAGTTGTTGATGAGTATATTTTACAATCTTTGCCAAGTAGTTTACATTGGCATTTTTTACTTTGGATTAATTTCATAATTCAATTAATTGTTCTGGTGTTACAAAATGAAAATCACTGTCCTCAAATGTGAGGTGTAATTTATAGGTTTCAAAGCTTTTTAATTGCTTCAATGTAGTCTTCTACAGTACAATCCTCATTGAATATTCCTGAAGACCATACGTGTATTTCTCCATTTGCTTTAAAGAAACTGACAAACTCTAGAGTATCAGTTTTTATGGTTAAACAGGAGTAACCAACAGGCTTAAGAAATTTATCTTTGGATATTTCCCTATAGCCCATAAATAAGGCAGCTTTCTTAAGGTTCATATATACTCCATTCTTTAGACAAGACTGCATCAGTATAGAACTTAGTTACTACATAGTTTACATGTGAGTCCTTGATTCCACATATAATTTTTCCGTCTTCCATGAAGTACATTCTAGTCTTACCTTCTAAAGTTAAACAAACTGTAAGACCACTTTCCATAAAGGAGATTGCATCTCCAAATCCAAATTTTCCATATTTTTATCTTTCTTTTATTAGTTCTAAAAATTCATCCCAGTTTTCTGTGCTGTCATACATAGCTTCAATAACATCACTAGTAAAACGGCTCATTAGTCTGAGAGTTTGTTCAAATACGTCTTTAAACATATCGTCCTGTTCATCCTTATTAAGCGTCTTGCCAGTCATTCCGACCAGCAATTCGCCTACTTTGGATGCAATGTCTATTTGTTTCTTATAGCTCATAGGCTCGTGTGGCTCTGTATTCACACATAAAGTTTGCAAATGATTGTGCTAATGCTTCATCTTGCTTATTGTTGTAGAAGAACTGGAAGCAATGAAATAACTCATGCCAGAAAGTATTTTCTATTTGCTGTTCAGTTAATTGCACTATTTTTCCTTCATCATCCATGCTTTTGGCTACGACTATTTTTCTCCTTATATCATTGTGGTAGCCGTAATTTCCATCATCGGACTTATCTACAACTTGTACCTCATACTCGGTATTTGCTATTTTAAACCTTTTAGGGATTTCCATTCGTTTAAGAAGTCTTCCATTATAAGTTCAGATTCTGATTCATCTATCCGCACATCACCAGTGTCTATTTCCATACTGATTATATCATATATGGCGTCCGTTAATTCACCCTCGTCCTTACATTCCAAAAAATCTTCTGGATTCAGTTTGAGTTCAGAATAAATAAAACCTTTCCAAATGTACCTATTAAACTCTACCCAATGCTCACTCATAGTCTCTTATACATTTTAATACAGGTTGTAAAGGAGTTCCTTCTTCTGAATAATAGAAGAACTTAACAGTAGCCATTTTACCGATAATATCATCTAGATTGTCTCGATATTCTTGTTTCAATTCCCTACTTCCCATTGGTTTAGCCTTAAATTCTATTCCATCTTCGGTTATGCAAGTAAAACACATATCTTCATCACGAAGGCCCTCCGAAATACCAGTGATTTCAAATTCCGCATCCTGATATTCTTTGATTTTAATCATATCATTAGTTCGTTTACCAAAACCATACAGCTTACTTGGATTACGAATAACAACACCCTCAAAACCTTCACCTACATACTTGTCATGTAACTTTTTTAATATTTGTCCAACCACTAACTTCTTCTTGAGGAACAAGTCTTATTTGTAAATCCTTAGTAAGAATAGGGGCAAACAAATCAAAAGTAATATTCAACTCTTCTGCCATTTCAAGCATTTGCTCATTTCTTTGAGTAAAGTCAGCTTCTGCATCCATAATGTCATACATCCAAAACTCTAATTCAAGAGTTCTAGGGTCGTCTTGCTCTAACCTTGCGGTACCAGAAATCCATTGAAGTGGTCTACCATGAGAATATAGTTCTCCGTCAATAGATACATCTGGATGATTCTTAAACCACTCTACCAAAGCTGGATTATTTCTTATGTGAGCAGTAGCAGGGTCATAGTCTCCTCCACCTCTACTTGAAGAATGAACTTCCCCATCTTTAAAATAGAAGGAACAGCGAACTCCATCAATCTTGCGAGATGCTAGCCACACTTTGACCTTATCATATACACTTGTTGCAACTTTATTAAAGTCTTTAGCAAGCATATGTTTTTTACATCCATTAGCATCGGTCTTATGCTCTGGAAGAATTTCATCAAGCTGGGCTTTAGTATAATCTTCGATTTCTCCCTCAATTAACTTATAGCCCTTGTCTTGGTATTTTTTCAGGTGGGAATTATATTCAAGTTCTGCCTGTTGTGTGACAGTTCTCTTTACCTTACCTTTAGTAATTGTTATATCTGGCTGTGCTGTAACCTTACCTTGGTATTGGTAAGTATTTCTTTTAATTGTAAAGCCAGAGAGTTCACTTCCTTCACAGGAAATTTCAACTACTCTGATTTTACCTTTTGAGTCTTTAGAAATTAAAGTATTCCTCATTATTTCTCTCCAGTATGTCCAAATCCACCTTTACGTTCTGTTTCATTTAATCTAGCTACTTCTTCCCATTCAACTGTAGAAACCCATCCAAACACTAATTGAGCAATGCGTTCTCCATCCTCAATATATACTGCTTCATGTCCTTGATTAATAAGGATTACATGTATTTCATCCCTGAAATCTGCATCCACAGTGCCAGGAGTATTAAGTACAGTAATTCCCTTCTTTAGAGCTAATCCACTCCTAGGTCTTACTTGACATTCTGCCACATATCCATCTGTAAGATTATCAGGAAGAGCAATCTTTAATCCAGTTGGAATAAGTGCTCTAGCTCCTGGGTCAAGGCGCAGCATTGTGACTTTATTGACATCAGATTTGAAAAGAATTTCACAATCTCCAAATGCTTTAATAGGATTATCAACTGTTACTCTGCTGAAGTCTGCACGTACATCCATACCTGCTGACATAGGAGTTTCATACTGCGGAAGTTTATTGTTCGATAGATTAATTACTTGTACCTTCATTTAAATAATTTATTAGGGAGTTTAATACGTCTTTATCTGCTTCTGAATAGAAAGCCTTAATTAGTTCATCTCCTTCATAAACAGCAACAAACGGAGTCATTCTGGCTCCGCATGATGCTTTTATTTTATATGCTTGCTTTTTTTCTTTATAGCTGCCTTCATCAAACAACTCTAAAAAGATTCCAGATAAATTTGCATCTAGTATCCTCTTTGAATCAGAAGGATTACTATAAACAAACTTTACTGTTACCATGCAATTGTTATGTAAAGATACTTAGTAGTGTAAGGACCTGTCTCACACGAGAACTCAATTATGTCACTATCGTCGAATAAATCATAAATACTTCCATATCTATCTTCCCCTAGTGTAGTCCAGTCAACATAATCTCTTAAGTACTCTGGAACGCTATGTCTCTCATCCATTATATAGTCTTGTCTAGCGTCATAGAGCATATCCTCAATATTATCGTCATTATATACTCTATATGTTTTTTCAGTACCATCTTCTTTTTCAAAAGTAATTTCTCCATCATCCCACTCATCAACTGTGATTTTTTTTAAGGATTTTCTGAATTTCTTCTTCTGGAGTGTCTTCATCAAAATAAGCTTTATACAGGTCTAGGACGGCTACAGCTTTCCAAGGGTCGTCATATTCATTATCTTCTAAATAAGTAACCATAAAATTGAGTTTCTCTTCTCTTTCAGTCATTTTAGTAAATTTTTTTATTGTAATAAATGAACATCTTTTCTTGTCCGAGACAATGCTACATATTGCAGTTGTCTTCTTTCATCTTCATCTTTACAAAGGTTGATATTCTTCATATCAACGAAAACCTCTCCATAAGAACTTCCTTGAGACTTATGTGTAGAGCAGGCATAACCATAATCAAAGGATTTCTTTCTAATTAACCTATTTTCATAGAACATATCTACTGGAGTTGTGAAACTTCCAATGACATTGTAGTATTCCTTCCAAGCAGCTCTAGATTGTTGAAGTCTGCCGTTCTCCTTTAGGTTAATAGCTTGTAATCGCAACCCTTCAATACGTGATGCTAGAGCTTGCATATAATCAGAATCAATATCTCTTGAAATCATAGATACTGGAGTTCTGTCATCTGTATTAGAATCATATAATGTAAGCTCATATCCTGGAACTTTCATAAACCCAGGAATATAAATATCACGCTTTTTCTGGCTCGTCTACTATAATATAATCCATTGAGTTCCAGAATTTTAATGCCATTAAAATTGAGATTCTCATATCCAGTCAAAGAACTCAAAACTGATGATATTCAGTAGTCTTTGCGTCCTCCCAGATTACTCGTCTGATGCAATTGTTATAGCTGGTAACCATAACATTTGTATATGACAATATTTTAGTTGCCAATATATCTCCATCTCTCATTGCTTTCTTATAAGCTGGCACTGCTGCCTTTAGAAATGGAATAACATCAGAATGACAATATAGAGAACCCTCCTCTGATTCAACAGAGTGGAATCTATCAATAGTGTTACTTCTCAAAGTAGTTAATATAGGCATTAATGCATTATTTTCTGCTTGCCTATAAATCTTAGTAAGAATATATCTGTCCTCTAAATTAAATACTTTAGAAGTAGTGAGTGAATTGACAGGGCGTAATTGACATTTGTCTCCCACAAATATCACTTTACAATTAAATGCAACACACTTCTCTATCAACAAATCAAATAAATCATCATTTATCATAGAAGATTCGTCACATATAACTACTCCACCTCTCGGTATCTGTATTCTCCTATCATTCACCCTGAACTTTAAATCTTTAAAGTCCAACTCAAGAATTTCAATATTTGGAGAAAGTTGTAACAATTGATGCAGTGTTATAGCATTTCTATTAGTGAATCTTGAAAGCACCAACTTAGCCTTATGAGTTGGAGCGCATAGAGTATATTCCATTGTAAATTCAGAATCCATATACTCAATGAGAGTTCTCATTAAGAAACTTTTTCCTGTACCTGCTGCTCCAATCAATGAAAATGCTCTTTTGTTCTTATCTTTTAAGAACTCCTTCATTGCATCTAATGCTTCTACTTGCTGTTCTCCTAGTTGAGGTTTTTCTGTTTCTACACCTATGTTTGATAGTGTGAAATTAAACATACTATGCAAACAATAGTGTTAACAATACTATCACATTAATGACAGTTTTATACGGATATATGTCCATATCCCTCTCCAAGTCATAGTATTTCCTCAAATAATCTCTCCCTACTGGATTAAGTACAAATATAGAAGTTAATACCATATTCGCAATCCATATCCATACAATGATTTGTGCTATTAAAACCATAATGCTATATAATAAAAAAGAGCAACCTTATGGCTGCTCTTTCCAAAATAAATTAGTAATATCTTCTAATACATAAAGGCCTGCTTCTTCATATGTTTTATTAACTTTATACATTTTCTGATTGGTGTTAGGATTATCAAGTGGGCCTAATTCCTCAATATACGGTCCTAACTTAATAAAATCATACTCCCCCAGTCTTCTTTCTAAACCAAGCGGTAATTGTTCTCTTCCAGAATACCATGCTGTTTTGAGAGAAGGATAAAGAGCTCTTATATGCTTGCATAGGTAATAAATGTCCATAGGATTGGAATCTCCTCCCATAAAAGCCACACAGGTTATTCCTTCATTCTTGTTAATCAGACAATCTAGTTCGCTGTGAGTCAATTCCTTACCAATATCCTCTGCCAAGTAAGAACTATGACAGCCCTTACAATGACATGGACAATTAGAAATGTTTATACAGAGAGTTACCTCAAGAGGAATCTCTCGTAGTGTTACTGCTGTGTCTGTATATTTAAGCATTTGTATATCCTAATTTAGAATTGTCTACTGTGTAAGTAAGAGAATTGTACACTCTATGTGTTTGCTCTTCTTGTCTGCCTGCTGACCAATTCTTTATCTTAGTAAGATAACCAATGATTCTGTCATACATATCTATGTGAGTGCTTCCACACTTAGGACAAGTAGTAACAGGAACCTTAGTAATGAACCCACAGTCTTGACATTCAGAGTTTGGAACATTAAATGTTAGATAACTACATCCAACAGTGGCAGCATAGTTGAGTAACAGACTTGCCTGATTCTTAGTAGGATGTTCAGATAGATTAATATGAGCTGCACTTCCTCCGTCTAGCCAATCACCAACATATTCACTTCCATGAAGTTTGATTTTCTCCAAGATTGAACTGTTAGATTCTGGTAAAAATACATAAGAAGTATATAAGTTTCTTTCTTTAGGAACCCAATACCCATCAGCTTTATCCCAGTTGTAATTCTTCACAGCTAAAGATTCAGCAGGAACCAATTCAGTGTTGAACATAGTTTTCTTAGTATTATGGAGTTGATTTTGCTCTTTGATAGTTCCGAAAATAAGATTACAGAACTCTTTGTACTCATCATTGTCACTACATTCAATTCCCAAGAACATTGCAGCTTCATTCAATCCATTTAAGCCAATGGTTAAATACTGATTATTCAGGTTGATAAATCCAGCTTCATATACAGGCAACAAATGTGCATTATATAAGTCCCAAAGTAACTCATTATAAGCTGTATGGTATTTATATACTCTTTCAAGAATATTCTTTAGATATTCTCCAAGTTCTGGATAGCACGAAGGACTTAATTGAGTTCCAGGTATTGGACAATCATCTTTATACTCCCGTATATAATTCTGAATAATTCTATTCAGATTAAGAGTAATTACAGATTTAGAACCAGTTTGTTCTCCAACCAATCCATTAGTAAATGTAAATTCATTGGATTGTAACTTATTCTTTAGTCTGCAACAGCTTGATAAAGAATCCACACTGTCACTTATATAAGTAAAGAATGAATGTCCTTCTGCATACTCTTCTGATATAAAGTCAGCCCATTCTTGGTCTTCAAATTTCCCATCTTTATAAAGAAGAGATACAGTCTCAACTGGGAATGTGAGCATACAACGAAGTCTTTCTGCATTAAACCATTTCATGAATTTCTTTTGCAGCCAGTTTAGAGAATCCCATTTTGGAGTATCTCCATCTGGGAATACAAAGTGTCCATACATTCCCTCAAATAAGGCCTATCAAAATAACTTACATTCCAGAAAGCTGATTGGAAACCTCTTGCTGCTGCCGGCTGATTTACAGAATATACAATTTGTTGAAAGTACTGCTCTATTTGCTTACCGATAGTACCTTCGTCAATCTTATTTCCATTTTCGTCTTTCGTGCCACCTACGCTTAGCGTTATCACCATCAGCATATTTTAAAATAATAATCACCCCATTTCTTACGAGCAAAGTGGTCAAAACATTACTAAGAAACTTGCAGTTGCAACAGCTCCCGCAAATTGGGAAGATACAGCAAATATCATATTTACAAACATTCCACAAAATGAATCAAGGTTCTTTGGAGATGCAGATAAACCACCAATTCCCTTAATTCCGCCTTGCAGGAATGGATAACAGGATAAAGCTACACAATATGGGAATCCAAATGTAGAATTTTCATCATGTTTATAGATGATATGGCTCTTTAAATCTCTTTCATACTGTTTGTAGTCGAAATCAGGATATAGTACTTGAAGTTTCTCCTTCACTCTGTACCTATTAAGGTCTATGTTATTACTTTTATACAGCTCATTGTTAAGTACAGCAATATTCTTATTGGCAACATTTGAGTTATCATCAACTTCTGAGCCTTCCGCTGCATTAGAAGCCTTCATAAATTCTTTTATAAATTCTTCTCTTTCTCTCACATTCTCACGAACACGAGCTCTGTTTTCTCTATATAAGATATAGGCTTTAGCAACATCAGGGAAATCAAAGTCCATAAGAATCTCTTCTATCTGTCTTGTATATCCTCAATAGTTATTTCATCCCATACTTCAATAGAATCTAAAATATCCTCGACAGTATCTTCTTGTGGTGTGTATCCGCAAGCACTAAATGCTTTCAGGACTGCAATTTTGATTTTTGAGGCATTGAAAGCCTCGCTTGTTCCGTCTCTTTTTATTACGTTCATAGATATATAATTGTTTATATTGTGCCGAAATGCTTTACAAGATAGTAAAAAAAAAATTTCGACACTTCAAAACAAATTGCTATACTGTTAAGATGTCCTTTAGTAGTAAAGTTTTCTCAAACTTTATTCATTATATCTTTTCCTCCATCATTGCTGATTAATTGAGTAAATGCATTATATACAGTGAACATATTTACTGGCTGGTCTTCTGGAACATAATATTCGGATTTCTTGTCAAACAATAGTTTATAAGCATCTATTGGAGTACTAGTTGCTAGTTTGACTTTACCATATCCAGAGTCATATGCCATGTTAATAGAGTTTCTCACCCACATTCCAAGATTTCTCTCGATTTGTTCATCAGTTCTTTCAAACTCTGTTTTATGCAATTTCTCTAGCCAGACTTTCATATCATTAGTCTGTTCCATTAAAGTGGTTACAGGTCTATAATTGATAGCTTTCTCTGGCGACAATTCCTGAATACTTAAGAAAGAAGGATTAAACACGCAGAGGTTAGTACAAGCTCTGTTAAGTCCACCTCTATATATCTTTACAACTGGTTTGCGTACATCTAATCCATATATAAAACCAACTACTTCATCGTGATTGTCAAATGAATATTCTTCTGGCATTACTGCCTGTATCCATACACGATTATAAGTAACATCATCTACATCTATTCCTCCGTCTTTGGTTTTAGTTATCTGGTCTGGTAGTTTTACTTGGATTCTAAAATCATCAGTAAAACTTTGACATTCTTTCTAAGAAAGGTGTTACGTATGCTTCGGTTTTTAAAGTACTCATTGTCTTTAATAACAGTAGCTTTACCTTTCAGTAATTCAGGCAGTGTGATTTCCACTTATATTTAATACTTTCAATGTTGTTCCACGATTTATCATATCTATGAATTGGTTGAGGGAATCCTCATAATCTTCAATTAAATCTTCTCCGAAGATTGTCTGTATCATGTCTTCATCAAATCTGAAACCTCGATTGTAGGGGTCATACTCAAGATAAATGTAATCAGTTATTTCTGAGTACTCTTCCTCAGCTTTTTTCCTCTCCAACTAAAATAATCCAGAAGAGAATAGGCTGCTTCAAAACTTTTTTGTTTGAACGGCCCATAAAAAAATTCGCTTTTCAATTTCACTTTCCTCTAAAATAACATATGTTTACATCTTCCGGATGGATAAAACCGCGGGTTGCTTCACATAGAGAAAAAAGGCAATCAATTGCCTCTTCTCCTGCGTGATTCTCTAATATTTCTCTAAACAAATAATTCATTGTAATACAATTCTTCCGTCAATAATTTTTGTGCCATCTACGATTGAATAGTCAGTACAAGCCGGAGTGTTTCCGAAGTTCTTATGAATCCATTCGGAGCTTCCAAATAGAGAACCTACTGATTTATATGTAAACCTACGTCCGTAGGTTGTTGCAGATTGATGTAAATCTCCCTTTACAAATACAACCTTATTTCCGAATATCTGTTTGTTATCGAGATATTCATTAATAAAGTTCTCTGTCTTTACATCTAAAGTCAGAGGAAGATTCTTAAACATATCCTTATTGTCTTTTCCATGACAAAGAACGAATGTTGTGTCTCCTACATTGAACTCCCCAATGAACTTATCGAAGATTGTGCAGTCTACACCTTTATGGGTAAGAATTGCTTCTAAAGCTACATTGGCGGCATACCCGAAGTCGCCATCATGGTTTGATTCTCCAACACAAATATACTTCATCTTATTGAACTTCAGACTGTTTAAAGAATCGAAGAATGTAACCATACATTCGATAAATGTGTGAATTTGTTCTTTATTACACATATTCTGTGGGAGAGAATGCCCTCCACGAGTAGTCTGTCCATCATAGCCATCGAGGGAATCGCCAAGATTACAAACATAAATGTTGTTGAATCCACCATATAGAGTGTTAAGTCTAGATAGTTCTTCGAAGATTAGTCCCAATCGTCTGGTTACTTCCGCCTTATCATATGTATTTGAATAGATTGATAGTGGAGATACATAAGCTCCAATATGCATATCTGACAAATAAACAATGATGTCTTGTTTTTCACAAGATTTGCAAGAAGTATATTTAGGAACATTAGATAGACATAATCCGTCTAAGTCAACGTGGATTCCTTCTTGCAGCTTTCTTTTCAGCTCAACATTTTCAAGAGCATATTTCTTAAGAAGAAGTCTGTCATTCTTGATAGACTGTTCTTCCATTGTTCTAAGGAAATCATTTTCCTTTTCACGCATTTGCATATTAACCAACTCTTCTTGAGTGTGTCCTCAATAATATGAGGTGCAAATGGAGCTACAGCTTTAGTAATACTGAATACTCGAAGAATACGTTTGAAATCGATAAGAGAATACTCTGGGAAATATCTACTTATCTCTCTTTGAGTAATAGACATTCCATAATATGAATACATACGATGTATGTTGTTCATTTCATCTCTTGTAAGTCTTCCAGTAAGAGGAGCTTTGTCTTTTCTTAAGACTTTAAATTCATAGAACTTAATCTTCCCATCTTCGTCACGGATAAGATTAACACTATTTCTATCGTCGTCTGCTTCAAGTTGCACTTGTTCCAGAGTAGTATCATCTGACGTGGATTCTTCCATTGGAGCTGCTGTCTCTTGAGTGAAAGGAAGTTCCGGACATGAAGTTTTACTCCACAATTCATTGATTTTATCCATATCTTCTTTATTAATCATACCTTCCTTATAATGATTACTTATGTTTTCATAAGTGTCTTCAAAATACCTTTTCGGAAGTTTTGTTCGATTTAGTAAAATCTGACTTAGATGCTCCAAGTTCAACCAGTTTGTGATAAACGCGCGATAAAAATTAGTAATTGTTTTTTTGTAAATCATTTTTCAATGTTTTAAGTTAAGCTGTTACGCCTTTAAAGTTTATTAAAATAAAAAAAGGAGTCCGCCTAAATTAATAGACGAACTCCTCTGGGGCTGTATTGATACATAGAAGTTATGCTACAATACCAAAGCAAAGGTATGTTCCTTTCTTAGCACTCTTAGATGGAGTATATTCTACCTCAAATGCGATAGGTTCTCCTTCAAGTACTTGTTTTGTGTAAGTGCAAACGATGTCACCTTTATAACCCTTGTCAGTGTAAAGGGATTTTGCAATTTCTTTAGCCTTAGCTTTTGTTTCGCTAGTTTCTGCGATAACAGAGCCAGATTTCTTATCAATCAACTGATAAGTAGTTTTGTACTTTCTCTTACCTTTTTCATTCTTTACGTCATTTACTTTGTAAGGACGTTCACGAGTGTCAGCAGCTCCGGCTTCGATTGTAATCATACAACCTGCGTTCTTAACATTCTTAGTGTGTTTTGCAAGATAATCCAGACAGAACTCTTTGATGTCCTTTTCTGTGATTCCACCTTCGTGGTTTTTCTTCCAATTCTTGTACGCTTGAGTTGCGTCTTTCATTACTTCAAACGGTAATTGAGCCTTTGCTTCTTCTTTAGTAAATGCACATACTTCTAATTTTTGGAAATTCAAATACTTGTGTTGCCATAATTCAAAAAAATTTTAAAACATTATTCTTATTAATCATCTTCTATTTATATGTTACAAAGATAGTCATTTTCATGTAACTTACCAAACTAAATTGGTAAAAATATCTTAATAAATAATAATCTCTTTTCTTGAATCATCTAGTTCTCTTCCGAAGAAGTGATACAAAGATACTACATTTTTTTGGATGTAGCAAAATCCCACTTGTTAAAAAAGTGTGAAAATAATTTTATATCAAATATCTTCAGTTTTATTTGGAGGGTAGCAAAATGGATTTTTCTTTAATCATTTCCAAAGTGTCTACACTTTCCGTGTTCCAATTGCATTCTGTGACACGTTTTACCATCACTGTCTTCTCTTCAACAATTCCCATAACGGTAAGTAATTGGTTAAATCGCATGTTGGGATGTCTTTCTACCATTATCACAAGTTCTTGGATAATCTTTCTATTAGCAACTTGTCTAAGGTCTATTTTTGTATATTCCTTTAGTTGCTCTGGACTTGGTTTGAATATTGACATAGTTAGAATGGTAAATATTCGTGAAGTATCTTTCCAATTTGCGTTGCCATCTCAGCCGGAGTTTTAATTCCGAATGTGGGAAACTCTGTACAGCCATACATAAAGTCCTCACACATAATAGCTAGCCCCTTTATAAACTTCTCTGGAAGGGGGTCTTTGGCAGTAATCTGCATTAGTATTTTATAAGGAGTGATATCTGGTCTCTGCTGTTTGGCTTTCATAGTCAAATGACAGGTCAGAGCAATCACTGCAAATTTATTGCTGACGTCAACATTCAGATAGCCGAGCGAGAAGTTGTCGGCATAAAGCTGTTTCATTTCATCATACGTCATATCGTAATATTCCATTAAATAGGTGTCTCCCATGGATTTACAGTATAAAATGCAACCATTCGCAATAGCTTTACAAACTCTGCGAATCCTCTTATTAGTTCTTTCTTACTGACTTTATATACTCCAGCAAAATAATTGGGAACAGTAGATACCAATAGCATGTTTGCTTTCATGTCGGGCTCTTTAAGCCCGTATATATGTTCAGCAGCTAGCATTAGTAACCAACCATACATACCCATTTGCCGATAATAATGATATTGTTCCCAACTTTCATTAAATCGAGTCAAATAATGACCAGTAGTTTTTAAGTCATTTAATGTGATAAGGTTCTCATCTGGACAAATAGTATAATTATCCAGTTTAGCTTTTAGCTTCAATATGAAAGGCTCGTGGTCTGGAACTGTCACTTCGACGTCCAGTATAACGGCTTGCTCATTTAAAGACAATGGTGGAGTCATTATAAATTGAGGATTTAATAGAGACTGTATCTCCTTATTCCTATTTACTGACTGCAAACAAAGCTGTAATTTCTCCCTTGATTTGGAATCCAGATAGATTGGAACCTTGGATGTATTATTTCCAAATTCATATTTCTTTCTGTCAATCCAATATTCTGTGCACTTATTACGTATGGATAAGATTTTCTTATCGTCCATTTTACCCTTGTAATAATCTATCTTGTCAGAAGCGGCTATAATATCTTCATCAGATACTTCACCTTTTATTAAAAAAGACAGAATATAGTTCATCTGCCATGAATCCAGCTTTTGCTGTTGTCTATCGACCGAGTCCACTAAAGTAAATTCATTTGGCTGTAAAACTAATTCATGCACTGCAGAACCAAATACTAACGAATCTGAGTAAGCGGTTTTCAATCCTTCAAAATACTGCTCTGGAGACCCTCCTTGCTCAGGGTTTATATATTTAAGTCTCGAGTTACTGATATAATCTCTATATCCATTCCCAAAATACTCTTCATCAGTAATGTCAAGTACCTTGAGTGTTTCTACTAGGGGATTGAGCTTGATGTCATTCAAGCTCATAGGCATGTAATTCTAATTTAAATGTTGCACTCGGAGTATCTAAATCATCAGCTGATTCATATACACTCATTGTCCCATTCTCATAGTCTATATCAATACAATATGCTTTGTCTCCCGCTTTATATTTACCAACGTCCTTGATAAATACACAATTCATAAAAGCTATAAAAAGAGTATCGCATAGGTCCCAACTTCCCCAAGTAAATAGTTGTTTTTCCATTAACCGTAAGTTTTCATGAAGCAGTAGGCATCCATGATTTCTTCTTTACAAAGAGAGAATACTTTATACATAGGAAAATCTGAAGTTCTTTCTGTATGATATACCAATGCAGGCAAGCCTGAATTGTGACACTTCAATACATTGCTGATTGAATCATCAATAAATACATCGACCTTACCTTTAATCATATCAGCTTTATTGCCGTGCTGATAGACCATTTGATAGATAGGAGCTTTCGGGAATCCGTTCATCTCCAGCCACTTCTTAGTCCATTCCTTATTGTTTACTCTTTTTGTGCAATACAGAGCTGGCTGGAAATCTGGCATATTAATAACCTTCAGACCAAGCCAAAAATCTCTGTCTTTAGATAATACCTGCTGCACGTTTTTTAGTAATTATACTATCTTCGAGCATACGTGGATTGTTTTTTGTATCAAAATACTCACAATATGCTCCCCAAAAGTCGGCTAGACAATCGTCTATGTCTAATCCAATTCTAAATCTCTTCATTTAATAAAATTTTATTCTTTATAAAGCGTCTATATCAATGACATCACCTACTTGGGCATTTGCGGCTTCAATGATGTCAACAAACTCACTCCAATCCCCAGGATAGTTTAAATCCCAGAGATTTACATAAGTTTCAATGATTTTATCCTTAGCTTCTTGAAGGCTTCTGGCTGTAATTTTCTCAACCCAGACGCTATCACTGGTGCTAAAAAGGAACTACGTATGTGTTCATTCACAAACATCATCAAAGGTTTCAACAATATCAATCATCTCTTCTGGAAGAACATCCCAGACTTGGTCAAAAATGGTTTGTGGCATTCTTTCATAATAAGCGTAAGCAATACTACCAGCCATAGCTGCAATAGTATCACTATCTCCACCCATAGAAATAGCTAGTTTTAAACAATCCTCATAGTCTTCAGATTCCAGAAATGCAAGTAAGGCAATTGGAACACTGCCTTGACAAGTAGAGTCAAAATGGTATCCTGGACGAATTTCATCTAAAGTCTTAGATGCATACTCTGGATAATACTTATTGAGAATATCTCTAACAGAATTTTTAGTCCGAAGTTTCTGTTTCATTACATATATTGCTAAAGCGATAGCTTGTGCGCCCTTTACTCCTTTCTGGGTCATTATGAGAACATAAAGCAGAGTTCTTAGCAAGTTCCAAACATTCTTCTACACTATGTGCATAAAATCCGACAGGACTAACACGCATAGCAGAACCGTTTCCATAACTTCCATAAGGGACAGGATTATCAATCCATTTACGGAACATTCCACCATATCCTCTGTTGGGATATTTCTTACACATTTCTTGGATGCACTCTCCAAATTGCTCTGGAGTAGGATTTCCGTACTTCAGAATAGCATTTGCTACTCCAATAGTACATACAGTATCGTCTGTAAAACCATTACCTGTTCTTACTAAACGAACCACTTCATACAGTTTAGTTCTTCCGAACTTTGCTTCATAGGAGGAACCGCAGATATCACCTGCAATTGCTCCAAATAGTACATAGTCTATTATCATTGGTAGCTGACTGAGTTTTTAATAGTTATTTCTTCGTTATAAAAGTTGAATCCTTCTGGAGTTCCAAAACTTGCCATTGAAAATGACCTGTCTATTGCTCCTTCGTAGATTTCATCATCTTCAGCTTCTTTAGATACCTTGACAATCATTCCTTTAAAACCTCCACCTACTGGCTCTATTGCAAGAACGATATAGTCATAGCCATTGCTTGCGTATCTGAGAAGGCACGGATAAGGGAGTGTCTCAGACGTCATAGGAAACATGATTTTCTCTCTTTCTGTTTTAGGAGTATGCTTAATCATAATTCAATTATTTTAATTGGATTTAAGTTAAATGAACTTGGGGTTATTTGTACTTTATCTTTTGTAAGAATCACGTTCTTACTTAAAGATTCGGGTGGATAAAGATAAGTAGGAATCTTCGAGTTCTTCAAATACTTGCAAAAGTGTGCTCCAAATGCGACATTAGTTACGTTCTCCTCAAGAATTTTCTCTTCAAGATATTCAAATACTCCTTCGTCTAGTCCTTTTGAACTTCTACCAGAAGGCATTAACGGAAGAAGAACATGATACTTTGATATCACTACCATAGCGTTTCCACTCTTTAATAAAATCATCAACAGAGTCTTTGGTAGAAATAATGTGATGGATATTCACATTGGTATCACCCATTGTAATTAAGTTGACAATAGCCATATCAGCATTCCTTTTTTAATGCTTTATTGCCAAGACTTACTGCCACTCCACCAACAAAGTTCCGAGTATACTCAAGCAATTCTCTACTAGTTTTAATACTGGACAGTGTAATACCATTAGTAGTATAATTAGGAACTACTCCTGTATTATACACTGTTTCCAAGAACTTACAAAAAGTCTGGATGAATGGTAGGCTCGCCAGTAGAACCAATAGCAATTTGAAATGGCTTATTTGTAAATACTGTCCCATTCTTTACTTTAGATTGATATGTATCCATCCACTTCTCCCATGTTTCACAAATATTAGGATAGTTAATTCCCTTTTGTGAAGCACTTACATAGCAGAAAGGACATTCTGCATTACACAATGTGTTAATTCCAACATCATAAAATTCAGCCATATCAGCAGGAAGTTCTTTAGCAACTCCACTACCAAGTCTGATTGTCTTAAGGTTGAACCACAGTGCATTGTAATTATATGCGGGGAATACTCTCTTCTTGGCACCCCAATGTTTAAAATCTTTCATCTTATTCTTTTATTTTAATTTCGTTTCGTTTTCGGGAAGTTTATTCCATTCTGAATGTCCAACAAGTTCAACAATTCTCTTAGTCTCTGGGTCTATTCTGCAATAGCCAGTACAACCTATAACATTGAGATTGTTGATTATCCATTGAATTGTACCTCTTCTTGCGTCATCAATATCAATCCAGAGATGCTTTTTCTAGTTCTTCAATCGACTTCTTTAAACATAAGAGAGTATATTTCTTTAGTAAAGAACTCTCTTTTATTCTCTGGAATTTCATCGAACTTGTAACGATTGTATAAATCATCGAATGTTTGTATTTCCAATTCTCCACCCATTCCAGAAGAAGAGTCATACTTATTCATTTCTTCGTCGGGAAGTTTTTTTCCCATTCCTCCCAAGAACCTTTAAAGTAATTTCTTGTCAGCAATTTCAGTAATAAGTTGCTTGAGCTCACTGATAGGCATTTCTGCCTTAACAGTGAACACTTCAGAGCTTGAATTTGTAATGATGTCTGATACAGACTGCAAATCTATTCCTATTCTCATACTATTATTGTATAATTGTCTTCACCAAATTTCTCCTTTAGAATCGCTCTAATTCCAGCTTCGTAGAATGTTTCAAAGTCCTCAATTCCATAAGGAACTTCAAGAGATATAGAATATTCGCCATCTTCGGCATATTCCCACACTCCGGGAGACATTTCATAATCATTTCCAGGAAATAGTTCTTGCATGACTTTATATATCTCATTATGAGTTTTTTCGTCTTTAGAATCTATCCTAAGAAATACTTCCGAGCTTGAATTAGTAATAATATCAGAGATTGATTGAACTTTAAATGTTATTTTAAGTTTCATAGTTTTTTAATGTCTTGATTCCCAGCAAATTGCATCACCTCTTGCATCTTCGAGAACTTCACAACAATCAGCAAAGTGGTCTTCGATTTCTACAAAGTAAATGTCCTCAAATTCATCAATACGAGCATTATGTATAAATCTACAAATGCATTCCAGTCTTCAAGGCTAAAACAATCATCGTCTGGTACCTCAATATTGAGAAAGTTACATATTAGGTCTTTTTCCCAATAATTGTTGCGAATCCATCCTTCACCAACTGCATCAATACTAATACATCCATCTGATGGTATACCATTATAGTACTCTGCATCTCCTTGATGCATTAAGAATGTTTCAGAAGAGGAGTTTGTGATAATGTCAGAAATACTTTGTATTTTTGTTAAAATTTTCATACTTTAATCTTTTTAAATCTGCCACATTTTTTTACATAAAAAAGTAATTTCTACCCAAGTGGGATGTTTATCAGTCTCACTCCAGTATAGTTCACTCTCTTTTATTTGTTCCCATTCGTGGCAACATAGGAATTTCTTTTTAAACGCTTCTAATAAGTCTTTAAACATATTATCCACAACGATAGTCTGCACTGTATAGCTCTTCTAGTGCATTTAATGCACAAGCCGCAAGTTTTGCATCTTCATTGTCCAAACCTTCTTTCACGTTAACATAGAAAGTCTTAAGTGCAGGCATATAATCGTAACTATCATCATTTTCCTGTTTACAGAACTCATTATATGTCATAGCACCATTATCAATTGCAACTTTTTTGATTTCTTCATAGATAAAGTCTAGAGCTTTTCCATTCTCTCCTTCCCAATAAGGAAGTTTGTCGGAAGCCATATCATATATTTTGAGAAGAGCTTTCCCGTATTTGCCTGTATCTTCGTCTTCAATACAGCGTCTAATACAATTATGGCGATATTCGTCTTCCCATCTATCATCAAATTCTTCTTTTATATACAAACAAGTCAGAAAAAGTTAACTCACTTTTTGCAGCCAAGAGTATGCTATTTACCACATCTTTAATAAGAGATTCAGCATTATCGGATAGAATTGTGAATGTCTCTGTGGAACTGTTTGTTATAAGGTCAATGACCGATTGAATTTCAATTTTCATTTTTATCCTAAATGATAACAGTTAATATTTAAATAATCTATTTCTATAACTCCATTACTTTCCCTCTTTAATACTGACCGCATCTTCAAGATTACTATCATCATTTAAAAGAGTCTGGAGATTTTTTTATTTCTCGCTCATGGTAGTCTATTTCATCATATAAGTCCATAATTATATGGTTATGTTGTTCGATTTGATTTTCCAGAGCTTCTCTTTGTTCGTTTGTCATAATAATAAAAAAGGCGACTATTGTTTAGTCGCCTTAATTAGTTCATAGAAATATTCTTTTGTCATAATGACATACTCTCCAATGGAGCCCATATTGACTTCTTTATTTACTTGATAGTTATGAAATACTACAAGTGGTCTGTCTTTACGTGGCAGCCTGGGATAATGTCTTGGTACGAGGGCTTATTCTTAGTACATTTACATTGTACATAGAACGGTAACGTGTTTGGAATTGTTTCTGCTATATCTATTTTATCAGCATCAAGGTTCTTAGATTCAGACCTAGAGGATTTTAATCCTTCAAATCCGAGTGCTGTCAGTTCCTTGATAATCTTTAACTCATAGTTGTTACCTTTTCTCTTAGCATACGCTCCTGTGTGTTTCTTCTTTGGTTTCTCTTGTTCTTCTGCCATAATAATTTACTCCTTCTTGGATTAATTCCAAGGTTTTTTTGTGTCCATACTTCTTGTGAAAATCTGAAATATCCTTAGCACCATAGCTACGAGGTATCATAAGACAGACCAAACCAGTTTCTTTTCTAATCTTTTTCATATTAGAAACCCCGGCTAGGTCATTGTCATATAACACACATATGTGCTCAAATCTACTTTTCAATTCATCAAAAAGAGTTTGCGGAATAAATAAATTCTCAGAGTTAGGCGCTATGGCAGGTATTCCACACGAATAAAAAGTCATTACGTCTTTCAGTGACTTAGTAATAACCAACACTTTGCCCTTTTTCGGAAGTTGGTCTAGTCCCTGTATCATTTTAGCAGACCAATTAGAAGGAATCTATACGACTTGCGTTTAGGAAAATAAATTCTCCATAACTCTAGTCCATCCTTTTTACCTTTATAGTAACCATAAATGGGACTTTGTTCGTTGGAAGAAGCAAAATAATTTCCATTTAAAAAAATGGATTTACAAGAATATACCCTAAACTTTTTCAGTATAGGGGGTGTGATACCATAAGAAGCCCACCACTCAAGCTCCTTTTGAGAGAAATCTTGCATTTCAATTTGAATACTGGCTGGTCCAGTCTCCTCAAATTTCTCTGCACGTTCATTAATTTTGCCTTTGTTCTTTTTAAGATTTGGGGAAGATATTAGTCCAAAATCATTGGCTATGATTTTCAAGGCCTGATGATATGTACAACTAAAATTTCCTCATTACAACGCTAATAAAAATTTTCCGTAGAAATCTCCCTTAAAGTCATTAAAGATAACATCTCCAGACTTATTCACATAAAAATGAACAAGTCGGATGGTCATCAATTCTTAGAGGCGATTTAAATAATCCCTTCTTAACAGGAATACCCAAATAGTATTCCATATAAGTTTCTTGGGAGTATTTAGATAACAAATAGTCTTTTGTGATTGTAGGTTCAATCGTGAATTGCATATTAACATACTATTTTATTGAACCACAAAGATAACAGTTTTAAATCTCAATTCCAAATAACTCTTAATGAGATTAGTAAGAGCTAAGGGATATTAGCTTTTACTTCAAAGAGTTAAAGTCAATAGCATCGACAGATGCAGTATCAGAAGCTGCGTCAGCTGCACTATTCTTTTTCTCGATAGCATCAACGTCAGTCGCTTCTTAGCCTTTAAATCTTCTTTTCTCTTTAAATCATATTCAGTAAAGAATAGATTTTCACCGATGAAGTTATCAGAAACGAATACTTCACCTTGTTTGTTAAGAGCCAAGAAATAAGGAAGACGAGGTACGAAATTTCCGTCTTTGTCTGTTGCCCCTATAAGTTTCAAGTTAGTCTCTGTACAATTTGTTAATGAATATTGTATGAAATTTTCACAAAGTTCACCGAACGTCTTAAATGGAATTCCCTTTAGTTTTTCGAACTCTTTCGGAGCTATCACAGTTCCTAATTGAGCAATAAAGGACATTGTTCTTTCAAAGTTGCTAGGGCTTTCAACTTCGTGTCCTTCTTTGTTTTGGCGAGTTGGTCTCTTGTCGTCTCCTTCTTTTGGGAAGAAGATGCTTTCTTCATAGTAACCGTCGTTGTTCTCAAATCTCACTTTCAAAATTTCATATACAGCATCAGGGTCTTTCTTTCCCTTTAATGTCTCTACCTTAACGTCTGCGAGCTTAACTCTGTGAATCTCATAAGGTTTCAATCTTGGTTTAGATGTTGATACTGCGGGTGCTGCTGAAAGGTTAAAATTTAATTCCATATTGTAGATTATTTTAATGTAAAGTCGAATTTTGTTATAGTATCTTCTTCTACTGAATCATCTTGTACCATATTTGCAAGTTGAATATCCAATGGAATATCTTCACTTGGCTCTTCATCTACTTCATTTACATCAATCTTATCATCTACTACTTCTGATTCCTCTGGCATACTGTCCCCTATAAGCATGAATAGTCCATCCTTATGTGCATGGGGTATAAGTGTAAATTGGGAACCATATTCACTAAGAGTTTCATTAGCCTTACCTCTACAACTTACAGTTAAAGAGTTAGTCAGCTTATTTCCTCCCTTAGTTCCAAATGCTTCATTAGAACCTATCACAGGCTTTAGAAGCTTGCCTTGCTTTTCGTACTTAATATCAATTCTATCATCAGGACTGACACCAAGTGCTTCTGCAGCGGCTTCATTCAATATATATTTATTATCTTCAAGAACAATTAAAGGTTCTTTACTATCTGGAAGGGAAGACTTAGACTTCTTTTTGGAAGTACTTTTGGTTTCAACCTTTTTCGCACCAGTTTTCTCCTTCGTTCAAGATTTCGCGAGACACAGGAGTGTATTCCCCTGTCTCTGGGTCGAAATCGAACACAATCAGCATTTTAATCCTCACCATTATATTCCTTAATACGTTGAATTACCATGTTCAAATCATTATCTATCAATAGTTCATCAAACAATCCCATTGGAGACTTAGCAGTGCAAGTTCCGTCCGAGTTAGTCTTGAACATATAACGAGGTTTATTTTCTTCATCCTTCTCGATTGTAGTGAAAAGTACATAAGTGAACAAACCTTCTAGAGTAATAACTGAATCCAACATCTTACCAAGAGTTTTAATCTTTAGATATTGGTTAACTCTATCCCCAATATTCTCACTATGAGTAGATACTACAATATACAAATCATCAACGAAGATTCATTGCATTTTTCAGCACTGAATAAGCATGTTGTGCCATTTCAGTAAACTTCTCATATCCCTTCTCTTTAGCTCTATCCATAGCTTCAAACGCCATGAAATACTGGAAGTCATCAATAATAACGTATTTAATCCACGCCATTTTGCTATTGATTAGTTTCAACATAGTTGCCACATTATCAACGCTAGTTGTTGTGTAGAAGTTACCCAACTCTTCTGGTGTTTTACCAGCTGTGTTTAAGTTACGATACTTCTTTTTTGCACCAGGAATACCCGGTCTTTTACCTGTTGTTGTGATGATAAAAGTTTCTTCTGGATTTAAATTTCTGATTGAAGTAGTCTTTCCAGAACCAGACTCTCCGCAAATACAAATCATTTCTGCCATTATAGTGTAATAGTTATTTGTAAAGGTTTATTTTCTTTGGCATCTATTTTCTTTGGCTGAATCTCTTCATACTTTTCTTTTACATAGTCGGAAGTTAAATACTTCCCGTAATCATAGATTTCGTCAGATTTTGGCAACTCTTTCCAGAGTCCGCACTTTCCATAGAAAGCAGTTCCTACCTCTATATCCGACTCGCCATAACGATTCTTTAGAACAGTTATGCTTCTAAATCTAGATTGTAATGTTTTTTATGTCGTAACCCTTATATTTTATTAGTCTTTCTTCTGAACGGATTGAATATAGAAATAAATGATTTCACTATCCTGAGCTGGAGAACCACTATCCTTTATATCTGAGATTTGCATATTATCAAATCCAGCTTTCTTTCTATCCATTGAGGTGGAATCTCTGTTTGCCTGCATAATAACTAGCGGACTAATTCCACATCTATTTCTCAAAGTTACCAAATAAGATGAAATTAAATCCATTTCTTCCTTTAGACTTCTTCCTTGAGATTTACGAACAAGACTCAAGTGGTCTATCACTACTAAATGAATCAGGTCTTCGTTGTCTGGCTCATAAATAGTTCTAGTTTCAGTCTCAATAAATTTACCTCTTCCTTCCAGTTCTTTCATTAAGGATGAATACAGAATTTTCTGCATTTTAAAGCCTTATCATGAACTGTAATTACCTTTTCAACATCATGTAGCCAAGGTAAAGATGCAAGAACTAAATTATAGTGCTCTTCGCTTAATGTATATCCCTTCTCTTTAGAAAGTAATTCTTTAGTAGATAATTCAACTCCATATTCCTCGAATATGTGCATACATAGTAGTTTAGCAAAGAGTAACTCACTACTCATTTCCAAACTATAATATGTAACTTTGAAGTTGTCGTCATGTAAATGTTCAACCAGTGGTCTGTAAATGTAAGAATACAAAGCTAATGAGGTCTTACCAGAACCAGTTCCACTAAATAACAGAGTGTAAGTTCCCTTAGTTACTCCATCTATTATACTCTCCAACTTGGGCATACCCATACTTAATCCCCAGTTCTTTCCACTTCTTCCTAATGTGATTTGATGTACTAACGAGTTTGTTATCATAAAGACCTGATTGCTGAAAAGTTTACACCATCATAATCTCCACTCATTAATAATTCTATGTCTTTCCACTTTTGCGAAATTACAAACTCACAAATACCAAAATTTATAAAACTAGTATTTTCAAGTGCCCAATTCAAGCACTCTAACACATGCTCATGTTCGGCTGGATTGTGTCTTATGGATTTACCATAAACCGGAAGAAATCCTCAAGACTGTCAAATTTCTTAGCAATATTACGTAATCCATACGTAACTCCATTAATATTAGTAAATGCAGGATAAGCTTCAAACAGCTCTTTCCCCATCTCAAACGAAGCTCTATAAAAAAGTCTTTAAGAAATTAACGGCAAAATCAACCTTCTCAGGGTGAAACTGTTCTCCTTTATTAGGAATCTTGTAAGACTTTAATATTATGCCTTTATTTTGTAAAGAGACTAGAGTGCTTCTTAAATCTCCTCTCATTTCCTCTGGTATTGCTAAAAATCTAAAAACATATTCAGGGTTATATTCTTCTTTCGCAAGAAGTAAAATTCTAATTGTAAACAGCTCATTCGGAGAAATTTGATACTTCTCTAAAATTGCCAGCTCATTGTCTATTGTTAAACTTAATTTATCCAAACAGTTAAAAATTAAATAAGTAATTTATTAATCTCTAACTGTAATCACTTTAATCTCCTTTCGGAGCGGTATCAATTACATACGGTTTTATGAACTCTTCTATAAGTTCATTTACTCGGTCACTCATTTTACTACAATCAACAAGTGTGCCATTATCAAGCTCTAATATGCCATCCTTGACTTCATTCTCTGGGACTGCTTCAAGCATCTGATTTAAAATGAGTAACTCTACTTGTCTTTCTAATATCATTTCGAATTGAATTACAAAGATAATAAAAAATAATTGACATTTCCAAACCTAAGTAGAAGATTTAGGTCAAATTTAAACCTTAAAATCAACTTGGTTGGTCCCTTCCCATGTCTCTAAAAAAAGATTCTAGGTTTCTCTGGCACTCGGCAGGGTCTTTATATGTATATTTGCTATCCCAGCACTGATATCCACATTCTACTGCCCAAGTCCATCCCCAGAGTTCCTCAATCTCATCATAATCATAATACATGAATATGCCATAGTTTTTTCCTGCTTCTTCTATTGTCATACTAATATCTAAACATAAAGGTCATTGGTTTTTCGTTACCTCTTCAAAAGGTTCTCTCCTTAATACATGCATTAACTGCTCTTCATCCAAGGTTACATACTTCTTATTGACATGTGATTTATTAAACCATTCTTCTTCAACAGTTCCCCTTATCACAAAGGTAAATATTTCCGCACGCTTATTAGGAGCAAACCTGACTACTCTTCCAGTTCTTTGTACCATTTTGGTAGAACTAGAATCCATTCCTAAGATTATGGCTACAGATAATCCTGGAACATCCATTCCCTCGTCCGCTTTTTTCACGGTATTTAATACCCCAGTAGCCATTTTACTAAACTCTTCGAGAGTTATTCTGCTTTTCTTTTTCGAATCTTTTCCAGTGTAAACCGACCCTCTTTTTATTTGCTCTGCAATCTTAGTAGTTGCAGAAAAATGTGACTATTTTGCAATCCTTTCTATGGTCACAAATAAGTTGAGTGAGTCGGATTTTATCTGGATGATTGTAAATGAATTGTTTTCTTTGCTGCATAGTCCTTGTAAAACCAACAGCATGGAATGTAATTTCCTTTAGAACTTGAGACTTTATATTTCCATCCTTTATTCTGTCTCTTTCACAGATAAAGTCTCTATACGCTAGCCTATGCTTGTATCCGTCCTTGCCAATCATTTGCATGACTAGAGGGAAATTGTAATCAAAATAAGCGAAGTGCTCACTGAACTCCCTGTTATACTCACGGTACTCAGAGATATCTGCATCAATATACACTTTATATTCAACATAATCAGAAACCCATCCATTTTGTAAGGCTTCCTCAAGAGAAATACTGTCAATGATTGGACAATACTTCTCAATGATTTTATGTCTTCCATCAAGTCTCTCAAGTGTTGCGGTTAAGCCTAGTATCATTCGATACTTGACTCTTTCAAATACTTCACTAAATGTATCAGCTCCCATTCTATGAATTTCATCAATTATAAGTATATCGCAAGTCCATTCGTGTTTAACGACGGTATTGATTACTACAACCTCTGCGTTCATAAAGATTCCATGTTTAGTAAGTTGCATAATCCATTGCTCTTTAAGCAAGTCTGTCGGGACTACAACCAATATTCTAAACTGTGGGTATTTATTCAAGACACTCTTTGCACATTTAATGGCAGTATAAGTTTTGCCTACACCAGTACCATATTCTAAAGTTCCTCTACATTTATTATCAATCCATTTAATTCTACCTTCTTCCTGTCTTTCATCACGAGTTGGCGGTGTAAATAAATCCAAAATTAGATTATAGATGCTAATATTACATAATTATCTACAGGAATAGTAGAAAGTTTCCCCAAAATTAATGAAACTTTAAAGAGAAACAACTCAATTTTAGAGAGTGTATCCATGATATTCAGCAACCTTTTCGATTTGCTCCATTCTAGTTTCCCACTGCTCGATATGATACTTCACTTCTTCTTCAAGTAAGAACAATACTTTATCTCTCAAAGTAGTCAGTTGTTCGGTAGTTAAATCGAAATACTTCTTACTCTTCAAGTTAATCATTGCTCTCAATTGTCCATATGTCAATCCCCTCGAATTTACATATAGTTTAGCAGTAGATTTTAAATTGAGACGTTCCCTTACTACTTCTAATCTGTCTCTGATATTACCGTTCTCGTCCTTTTCAGTCAAGTCTTTCATTTCCTGTGGAGTGAACCATAATCCCTGTTTCAGAATAAAGGTAAGGGTTATATGTTGTTTGTTAAATTTACCTAGTGCATCTAGGCATCCATCCAATACTAGCTCGATAGGTATGCTTGCAAATTCCAACGGGATTCCGTTTGTAAGGGTAGAAATAGGATATTCTTTAGTTTATCCTTAGTAAGTTGTTCCTTGTTGGCTTCAATGACTTTACTCAAATCATTTCTATACAAGAATCTCGGATAACGCTTTCTGTCTTCTGTTTCTTTCTCAAGATAACGAAGATAAAGCTCAGTGTTACATTTGTCTCTCTGTTCCTTAATAATATCTAACAATACATATCTTCCGGATGTGCTTTGTCAGTGTTATATAACATAGATTTACAGTGTTGATAAAAACTTCTCAACTGTTCTTCTGTACAGTCAACCAGACGATATTCTGATTGAACTTTTTCTCCACCAAACTCTTCTTTAGCACCTTTCCAAATGAAAGATTTAATATTATTATCCTTTGCTGCAAGCGCTTCTTCTAGCTTTTCTTTAACTATCATAACTTTTATAAACTTTTACTATTCTTAATTTTTCATCATCTCTTTGTTTTAAAAGTTATCTATTGTGTTCTTAGCCGTTACATATACATAACATACTCTTTCTTTTCTTCTGGTTTAGGTATAAACTTAATAAATTGTATGTTATTATAATTATAGGGAATCATTTTACTCCCATCGAACCATGTATCAATTCCGGCTCTAATCTCTTTATACTCTAGAAAGCCTACTTCTCCTAGACGTAGTGAGCGGTGTTCCCAATTCGGGAACTGCACACACATAAGATACTCTTTACTTTCTAAATCCTGAAATACATACGTGACATATTGCTCGGGGTCAGTACTACTCGCAACCAGTTTCGCAAGTATTGTTATCATCCTCTATGATGTAGTCACGAATAAGGTCTTCCTTATCTGTTTCCGTGTCTTCATCTGTGGGGATTGCACAATACTCAATCCAGTCTTCCATGTAGCTATCAAACACCTCATTGGCATATGCTACCAATTCCGGGTCTTCATCGTCTCTATCCCAACCAAGTTCTCTATGAGCTTCTTCCATTGCATCAGCATAGGTACCTAAGCCATTAGCTCCCTCGTAGGAATCATATTCCTCACAAGCTGCTGCCCATGCTTCATGTTCTGCATCTTCATGAGATTCAAATAGGCCCGTATACTGATACTTTTTACCACCAAAGCCCCCGCCGAGTCCGGCGTATATGTTATATTCTTTCATTTTACTTCTGTCAATTTCTTTTACTGCCATAATACATTATATTCAGGAATTTCAATTCCAAGTTCCGTACACTTGTTATATTGAGCTTGCGAGATTCTACCTCTATAACCTGGCACTCCATTCATTACACGAATCCAGCCAGCCGCTTCCATTTCTGACACCGTTTTCTTGAAGTAATAATAGGCAAGGTCATCATGTTGCATCCATTCACAAGGATATGTATGCCCTTCTCTATCAATCCACCCATTATTTTTCCACTCCTTACCGCGAGGGTCAAGATAAGTATTTCTGTAATCGAGGTCCTCAAAATCATCGGCTTCTGCTTCCTCAAGTACTTCAAAACAACTTACTGGACACCTGCCGTAGCTTCCTGTGTAACACAAGACGTCTACTCCATCACGGTAATCCTCAATGTCTTCATCCCGTATTTGTCTCCAACCGGCTTGAGTATGAGGAAATCCGGTTTCTACTATTTTTATAAACAAGCCCATATAAGAATCAGCGTTATATAATACAAATACGTTTTCATTTCTTAAATAACCAATATAGAATTTTTATTTTCTTCCCAACCCTTCCATTCAAATTCTATGAAGCTTATTCCTGTAAGTAAAACTACCATAAAAGCTACATTGAGGATTGGGATTAAGCAAACGGCATAAAGTGCTATTTTTACAGCATTGGGAACTTTTATTTTCTTCCCAGTTATATCACTATAAGATAGTTATTTGCCATTTTTATCCACCACGTTACTAACAAGATGGATATAATTATCGTTATTAAAAACATCATTTTATTTTTCTTTATAATCTACACAACCATACTTCGCAAAGTCACAAATCTTCTTTTCGATTCCTATAAAACAAGGATATTTTACACACTCTTTACAAGTTCGAGCCGGATATTTGTATTTAACTCCGTCCTTATCCTTATCTATTGCCTGCTTTTTTGCCATTAGTTTTTGGTTTATAATTCTCACAGAAATTTACAGCGGCATCTAATGCTTCGCTATATTTCAAATATCCAGCTCTCGGCAATCCATTATTGGAATCTGCCCAATGAGCTGTTGTGACATTACCTACATAAACTCCAGCAATCCACAACCATTGACCTTTATTTTGTTGTGGAAATATGCAGATTCGGAATCCTTTTGCTTCCCATTGTTCGATTGTTTCAATCATCGGCTAACCACGCTAAGAATATTGCCCAAGCTATACATGTAAGAGCCATAGCTATTACATTGCTTACTAAGGATGATATTACAGCAGCTCCGAGAATTAAACCAATCCAGTACCTTATGTCTTTCATTTTATAAATAACACAGCAAAAAGTCCAGCAGCGACAGTAAATCCACCTATTGATAGATTTCTCCACTTCTTTATCCTTTTCTCTTTCTTAGTCAATTGTAAATTGAGTGAACTAATAACTTGGTCGTTCAAGTCAGCCTGTAACATACACCTATTTAACTGGGATAATCTCAAAGAATCAGCAACAGCTAAATTCTTATTAATGGTCTCCAATCCATTTACTTGCTGAATAAGCAAGTCTACTTCTTTAGAGAGTTTTCTATGCTCTAAAAAGATTAGATTAGTGTGCTTCAACTGTTGAGGAGTTATCACCACCAAAGAATCTTCCGTAACTTTCGGATAGGTAGTCTGAGAAAAACTTGACATCGTCCCCAAGAGGCTGATTAGTAATATCAATATAATCTGCTTCATATTTTTCACGAATTTTAATTATTTTTACTTTAGTAGTATCAACAGCATTACGTAAACTATCGTTAATTTTATTGATACTGCTGATGTGATTATTTAAAGAGTCGATGTCTCTCACCAACTCTTTTATAATCATCACTGGGAGATGTCGGAAGGTTTTTTCTGTAGACTCTATCCATAATAGTCATTGTACCTGCTATGCAGATTAATGCTATTAATAGATAAGTGCCCAGTTATCCTTCATTATAATTCTCCTCTTCTTTGCAATTCGGCATCATATTGCAGACACTCGCTAAGGATTTCGAGTTCCCAATCCGGAGCAGTCAACAGATAATCATGAACTTCCTTCATTCTTGGGCTCAGACTTTGACGTTTTTCTTCAAGTTCAAGTTCGAAGAAATATCTTTCTGCATCAGCTTTATAAGCTGCAAGATACTTACCCGGATTCTTTTCAAAGAACTCTGCTTCCTGTTCAAGAACAACCTGTACCATAGTAGAATTGATAACACCACAAGTGTCAGCGCGAAGGATAGTGAATGGGTTTTCTTTTGCCTTTCTTTCAGCTTCGGTTATACCAATTCCACGAACATATTCATCACCATCACGTCTTACTGCAATACCCAGGCGAAGTTGTTTTACTTCTGTATCGCTTGCGTTATCGTCACCTTCCTCAATCGGGCAACTAAGTGCACAGATTGTATACTCACGTTCGTCACCTTTATAATCAATAAAAGTTCCTTCAATAAATTCAGCTACTTTTTTCATTTTGTTTATTTTTTAATGTTTATTAATCGTCATTTGGGTTTCTTCCCGGATAATCCAGATAGAAACTCAGGATAGTATCCTGTTTAGTTTGCCAGTCAGTGTCCTCATTTGCCATTTCAGCAATAGTACGACTGATTGACTCTTCTTCGATCTGTTCCAGAACAAGTTTACCATGTTCATCATCGTTGCCTTTCAACCATGCTTCTGTAGCCCAATCACCTTCCTGTATAGCCTGCTTTACAATCTTATTAATTGATTCTGTAGTTTCGATTTCTCTGTCTACAGTAGCTTCGAATGGATAGGCTCTATTAGGAATATCTACATTTATAGCTTCAATTCTTGGATACTGAAATTCGGCATCATTATAGTTTAGATACCAAAGAATCCAGTTGTGATGATTATCTTCTTCATCAGCTCTTAGAATAAAAGTATTCTTCAAGCTTCGGAAGTCCTTGACAACTAAAAATAGTTGGCAAATGTTCTGTAAAGGTTGTGATTGCTCAATTCTGCACCGAGTTGTTTTACCAACATTTTCAATCATTGCATGACTAAGAGTACATACTCTTCTGCTCTTGTCGATTGTTTGCTCGGTCTTTGCCATTGTAGGAGCAACACTATCGTTTTTTACGACTGGTCTTTCGCTTTCCTTTTTCTCCATTTTTATCATATAATTTAAATCCATTACTCTCAATATATGACATAGGAGCGCCAACCCATGCAACACATTTCATATAAGTACATGTCTTGGTCTTTACGGTTTCGCACTCCTTAAACTTGCCAATTGGTTTATCAGTTGAGTAGTGTTGAGAGCCTACACATTCAGCTCTATCCTTGAAGATTCTATAAAGATTCACTTCGTAGATAAAGCTGTCTGTCACTACTACTTTAACGTCCCCAGAATGGTAGACTGGTTCCGGTGTAGGTTTTGCCATTCCATGAATAGTTTACAAGGTTGTCTTTGTACTTTGCCAAGATTTTTGGAATATCACTTTGTCCACATTTAATGGATAAAGTGGTCTTTCCACCCTTCGGAACCTTGTGTAACCTTACTATGAGCTTGTCATAGAACGGAATACTCTTTTTCTTTCCTGCCCATCGGGTAAGAAACTCGGTCTTGTCACGAGCCCGCTCACGCTTCAGGATGAATTTTTCGGAAGGAGTCTTAGTCCAAACCGAAGGGTCTCTCGGCACAAGTGGTGGAACACGTAATCCCAACGCTACCATTTCTGCGTCGTTATATACATCAACTCTTAATTCTTCGTCACTCTGTTGTACTCTTTTTGGTTTTTCAATCTTTTTCATGATTATAATTATTTATTGATTTGAATTACTGATACTCCACCCTTATAGCCATTACTGACTATAATAAATTCATAACCTTTATAGGTAAAGGTATGTACAGTGCCGTCGTTTTTTGAAGCTAGAACCGAATGTTCCTATACGATTAACAACTACACCATTATAACTCCTGTTTTCAGCCGGAGTTCCACTGCAACCTACCATGAGAGCTACTCCCAAGGCAAGTCCAAGTAATAATTTTTTCAAATTTTCCTGAATAGAATTTTAAAAACTATGCTATACTTAGCCAATGTAGTCCAATCATCACCAGACATATCCGCGACGGCTCGTATAACTAGAACTAAAAACACTAAATTAACAACAGGACAAAGTGCTAAGACTATTCCAATAATGGCATGGATTAACAGCACATCATCCTCTTCCTTCGCTATTTTATAGGTCGCTTGTAATAAGTCTACCCATAATAAAACGGGAAGTATATAAAAGAATATAATTACCCAAATCATATAGAACGCACTGTTTTACAAATGTTGCACTTATAGATTTTGTTCTCATAATCACATAAGGAGTGATTTGTCTGACCTTGACAACGGGCACAGAAGAGATTCTTCACTGGAGTGTACACTTCCTTCTTTTTTGTTTCTTTTTTGGATTGCTTTTTCATATTTATCAAATGCTTTAACTACCATACGTTCTACAGTGGGATTGTTTTTTCTTTTATAAAAGTCATTCCACCTTCCTGCTTTATAAATCCAGTTAATGTCTTCGGAGTTTACATAACTTATTAAAATTACTTCACTTCCCCAACTCGATTCATAGTTGACCAATTCCCCACCTACCATTAAGGTAAAATGGTTGCAATTAACCAAACTATTTCCGTCAACATAAGATTGTCTACTCTTAAGAGCTCTCCTTGCTTTTAGTCGATTGGTTTTACAGAATTTCTTTGAGAAAGTCCAATCCTCTATTGCAAGTTTATACTTTATCTTACGTTTATCAAGTTCACGGGCCACTAAATAAGCAAAATAACAGCAACCTCCAGAATTTATGTTAAATTTTTCTTCACAAGTAGCTGCCACTGCATTTATAGTCTCAATTAATTCGGTATACATATTTTTTCTATTTCCTTCTGAATCTGTTTATAGTCTTCCAAATACTTTTTTTAAAGATATGGCACCATCTCCATGTTTGGACTGTATCCTATAGCTGATAATTCGTTTTATAGCAGCATCTAGAGGCAATCCATACCCAACAATTTTAAATTCCTCTCTTGGTTCTCCACCTTTGGGCCTTACAATATGTAAAAGCTCAAGGTCGAACATTGGAGAAGATTCATTTACTGGGGTTAACTTAAAGTCTTTTTCTTTAATCGTCATTTATTATTTCATCAATTACAATGCTTTGTGAGACATAGTTTGGAGCTCCTCCCATATCTTCTCCCTGATAATAGTAACTTCCTTTAGGAATATGACAACGTACCATTACTACTTCGTCGTTTTCTTCGCGGATAGTACTAAAATCCTCGTGACAGTCACAGGAATGAATAAAACTGTGGAATCCTCCATGGTCTATCACGTTAAAGTAAATTCCTCCAACTGCAATATTCGAGAAATCTTCTTCCGTAGTATAACACTTACCTATTTCATAAGGAAATTTCAAGAAATAAGAGGTTAATTGTCCTTCCTTGAAATTTAGAAACTTGTAACAAGGGACATCGTGTTCCGCAAGTGTGGGCTTAAGAGCAGATGTTCCAGAGACAGGAATATACAGACACATAGCTAAACCTCCTCTACTTTTATAGATAGAATTTTTTAGTATATACCAAGTTATCCTCCATTTTCAATACTTCGGAAGTGTGGAAGTAATCCAGTATTCCTCTATCTCCACTCATTTCCAACATCCAGCCAACCTTTACTCCTAAAAGCCTTCCTTCCATTGTATAGCCTTCTTCGATACCGTTAGGATGCCCGTCTTTATATCTAACGGATTCCAGTTTGGTTAATCGAACTTTCTTTCCAATTAATTCTTCTACTTTACTCATTTGTGTTTTCTTTTTTAATCCAATTACAGGTTTAGAACTCGGCACAAATAGTTCCATAATTAAAACGGATAAATTAAACCTTGATTAACAAATTGTGTCATTAACATATCCTCTGTCAGTCTAGGTTCAAATTCTACTCTATTATCCAGAATGGCATTGAACTCTGCTGCTAAAGCCTTTACATTCAGAACTTTACATAAGTTCGGATTCTTGACAGCACCAGTGATTGCCTTTACCTCTATGGTGTTATTACTATAATGATATTTAATCCTAACTTTAATGACATCAGAAAGGATTTTATACTTTAGTACGGCATGTACATACTGCCCATCCTTTGTGTCAGGAAGTAGGATGAACTTCTTAATTTTCTTTTTAGTCATGAATTAAGTCAAAAAAATAAGCCCCACCCACATAGCTAAGTGTATATGGATAGGGCTTTTAAGATTAGTTTTAGATATTATACTGCTTATTTAGATTTGTTCAGTTTGTCGGCGATATCCATTACCATCTTCAAACCTACTGCATCCATTGCATTACCTCCATTGCTGCCACCCATCATGACATCAGGAACCCACTTAACCTCTGATTTAGACAATGCTTCTGCTACACCAACAGTTGTCTTATAGTCCCATTCAGCTTTCTCCTGTGGAGTCAAACCTGCTTGAACTTTAAGTTTATTAGCTTCTGCTTCTGCTCTACCTTCAGCGATAATTTTCTTAGCTTTCTCATTAGCTTCTTTAGCTTGCAACTCAGCCACTTCAAATGCTTGTTGTGCTTTAGTTACTTCTACAGCCTTAACTTTTTCCTGTTCCCATTTAGCCTGTGCTGCGGATGCTTTACCTTCTTCTTCAATCTGAATTGTTTTCTGAACAGCTTCCAACGCTTTAGCCTTTGCAGTTACAATAGACATATCTGCTTCTCTTTGTTTAGAAATTTGAGCTAAAGTTGCTGATTCATATTCCAAATCGTTGATTGATAATTGAGAAACTTTCAAACCATAGAAAGCAAACGGAGATTCTTCCTGTCTTTTCACACCATTAGGAGCAAGACTATCCGAAATTGCTTCTGCTACTTTCTGTAATTGTTTTTCACCAGTAAGAGGATTGATAGTTTCTACTGTCTTAACACGAGTCTTATAAACACCATAATTCAACTGGTCTGTAATAAGTGCAATTAAGTCAGTTCTTTTCTCACTTACTGATTCCAATGAAGACATAAGAGGGCCACATGATATAACTACTTTACCAAGAGTCGGTTTAACTAAGTCTTTAATAAGTCTCTCCTGTGAACCATAGTGAGTTTGAATACGTTCAAGATACTTTTGCTCTAACGGCATTTCTACTCGAACTGAACCCAATACGAAACCTTTACCCTTATCATTGTAAGTAATAGCCATTGCCGGATTTTCCATACTTACATCCACAGATACGTTACCTTCTTGGTCTTTCTTTACTTCATTGAACCAAATCTGACTGGTTTTGTCATAAACGGATACGTTACCGAACTTCTGCCACTGAAACCACCATTGGTCCAATATTCATACGTACCGGAGATAGGAATCTGATTGATGCCAATCTTACTCTTATCCATATCCTCCATCAACATGGGGGAAACAAGCAATTAACACTACGGCAAAGATGCCAACAATAATACCTAAAAAGTTTAAATCTTTTCATTGTTTTAAATATTTAAAAATTTATACAATCTTATTTATAGCTTTCTGGATTTGCTATCCAGTAATAGAATGGAATAATACACCTTACAAGTGTAATTTTCCTGTTAGTTAATTTGAACGCACCGAGCAAGTGGAACACTAACATACCGTAATATATTGCCAATAGCAACATAATTACGAAAACCATGACTTTAAATGCTATCACTATTTTTTACTTAGAGTTTCAACAATCCAATTACCAAAATCATCCTGAATCTTTGCAGCTTTATCTGCGGAAAGATTTAATCCTCCTGTGCCAATCAGGTAACCCCAACCACGAATCAGCATGATTTTATACCACTTATCATCCTTTTGAATTAAGATGTAACCATCTTCATGTTTCAAGGGATGTTCAATACTCTGGCTGTCATCACCGTTAAGAATATTAATTATTTTCTTCTGTGATTCTTCTGCCACGTGCAACACATCTTCATCTCCGTTTTTGTATCTACGAAGAAAGTCAAATGCCATGTGCCCATTTGCATGAAACACTTTATCCGTACCTTCATGTTTCTCTAAAGGTAGCTTATATACTTTTTTAAAATCCATACTTATGTTTTTGGCTGAGTAATGTAAAAGTTTTCAATTCCTTGTTCTATGGCTTTAATAAGAGCTTCCTTGTATTCATTAAATCCAAAAGGAGAAAATATTCTCTCGTAACAAGGTTTTCCTGCTGTTGATTTCTCGTGGTTCAACAAGAATGTTTCTGCTGTAAAATATCCAGTACTTCGTCTAATTCCTACTGATGCAAGAATATCGAGATTAATTAAGTTTTGCTGAATATCTACAAGTTGAGAGAGACTTAGAGAAGATTTGTGTGTTTCAAATAACTCTTTTAAATCTTCAAGTTCGTTCTGTAGTTTCATAATGTTCAATCAATTTATCAAATGCTTTAACTCTAGCATTGTGTCCTTCCTCGCTATCTGGAGTCCACCAAAATGCCTTACCGTTTCTATCCCTTGGAGCATTAAGAAAATTCCTGTTAAATTCAGGAAATAGTGCTACTATATCACGTTCATTGTATATAGTACTACCTCTTTCAGTCCCAGCCATAGCGTGCTCAATACAAAAACACATTCCCCCAATATTCTGGGTGTTCTACAAACAGCTTTTTAGCTTGCTTGAGAATCTTAAGTTTTTCCGAATTTGTCATAAATTTACAATAATTTTATCCTCCTCCTTTAAAAAGTTCTGCTGGAGTGTTATATCCGTGCAGTTTACCGCAACGAACACACCATACTACTCCATAAGAATTTTCTCTCGGTTTACATTTGCCTTTAGCACAAAACTTGGCAACTTTTTGATAGTTTTCTTTATCCATTGTAATTTAGATTATACAAAAAAATCCCCGAACTTTAATAAGTCCGAGGATTTATTTAGACGTTAAATGATAAGAGTTACATTCACTACAGTAGTAATACCTTCTTTCATTACGTAAAGGATTGTAGTTGCCAATTCTTTTACATTGGGATAATGCAAACATTGCTCCCAACTTATCATACTTTCTTTTCTTACACATTAGCTTAACCAAATAGTTAAAAATTCATCTTCAGAGATTTCAAGTAAATGCTTCTCATACCGCTACTTTTAGTACCCCGTGCTGGATTCAAACCAGCGACCCGCACATTAGAAGTGTGCTGCTCTATTCACTGAGCTAACAGGGCAGGTGTAGGTATTTATCTCGTTACACCTACGGGTCCGGCAATCCTGTCTTATATACCGCGTGAGCTAGCGGTCTATGCCCAATACAAAGACCTTAATCTATGTGTGGGACTTTTGTCCATTTTAAAGTGCATTACGGCAGGATATACCTACCAAGTGCACTGGTACTCCTAACAGCACTCCTATGGAATTACCCAATGGTCTGTCACCTATTCTAATAGAGATAAGGGTCGAAATACATCTTTCTTACTTATCAGTTTTAAGGTTCAAGGGCTCTGGTTTGAGTACTTTAATATAGCCCTTTATTATTTGGAGAGCAGCCGTTCTCTCCATGTCCGGTTCGTGCTCTACAGAGCATACAAGGTTTCGATATTATCGCAGAGGCCGGCTTCCCTTACTCCGAACGGCTTTCTTGTAATTCATCCCACGGAATATACCAATAAGTTTCAAATTCTTCATCAGACAAGATTACATCAGAATCTTCAAATCCAGTCCAACCCATACTACTTCTAAATCCTACGATACAGTCATTTTCACGACTTTCGGAGTTATATCCTACTAAGACAGCTTCCTGACCTTCAACAATAAAGGTTTCTCCAATGCATTCCTTTATTTCAGTAGGAATGTGTTCTTCATACAGGCTTTCTGGAATCATATAGCAGGGATGCCCATCAACTGCATAGCAGGAAATGCATTCTCCCCATCTCTCGTGTTCCATAAAGTCTATAACTTCAGGAAACCCAACCATTACATATTTTTCCATATTACCTTCCTTTTACTGAACCGGGTTTCTTATTTGCTGCTTGGTAATCTTTACCTTGTCTGTCCCACCAATCTTGGCGAGCTTTAAGTCTTGCTAATTTCTTTTTATATTTCATGTTTTATAAATTTGATTAATCCTACAAACTTCGAGTTAGAAATCTTATAAACACTAATAATGTGATTAAATTATCCTACTGTTGTTGTCTCGGAGGAGTACGATTCCCCAATTTCAGGACCAAAACCTGACGTGTTGCCAATTACACCACGAGACAGCGATAAGATTAGTGACTACCACTACACTATAGCCCAATAATCAGATGACTTTTCTACATATTTTACCTCTAAGTAGTAGAGGGTTCTACTTATCCTAACTCTAGTATTTGTTGTTACATTGCTGTAAGTCATCTTTGTTGTTTATTTTAGCTAAATGGAATCTGATACTATTTCCAAAGTAACATATTCTTTATTCATGTCATAAGTTGTTGACTTGCATCTACCGCTATTTTTATCAGCCCTAGCATTAAATTCATCTTCATAATGTCCTTTTACCCATTCAATATGAAGATTTCCTATAAGACTTCGCTTTTCTTTAACAATATTATCAAGTTCTTGTAAAACATCTAAATTTGTATTTCTCTTATACTTTATACTTCCAATCCGAGAAGTTCCTATTGCATACATAGAGTCACTAATAATAGTCACATCTTCTATATAAGCTGTTATACACTTAAATGCAATAATGATAGCTTTAAGCTCCATTCTGTTGTTAGTTGTATTTTTATAACCTTTAGATACTTCTGCAATCTTAGTAAGTTTGCCATCTACCTCTTTTACAAATACTACTCCGATTCCTCCTTGATTCAGAGCACTACTGTATGCACCATCAGTATAAATTCTATATTTCAAGTTTCGGTTTTTCTACCTGCTTACTTACTAAGAGATAAGAATCTCTTCCCAAGCAAGTTGCAATTCTTAATAAATCATCGTCACTTTCAACAACAATTTTATTTAAGATGAAGGTGTCCATTTCAGAAGGAACTACCATTCTGCCTTTAAGCTCAACAAACTTCTGTTTCCAGAATACTAATTGAGGTTTATAACGTCTAACATTCCATTTTATTGGAGTAAGCTGTTCATCAGGGTTACCTGCCTTGAATCCATCTGCTTCCATCTCTTTACAGACTTCTTCAATAAAGAATCCAAAGTAATAGCTCTAGCTACATCACCTTTAATGAATCCTTCGTAGTAATCATCATTGGCGTACATTTCCTCCATGAAACGTTGTCTCCATTTATCGCTCTTTTCTAATGTAATCATCTTTGATGTAAATTTAAGTTTTACAAGTGGAGGGTGTCAGAATTCGAACTGACGGACCCCGAAGGGCCGGCACGTTAGCAGTGTGCTGGTTTAAACCACTCACCCAACCCTCCTTACCATTAACCCAATAAGTCGGTTAACTTATTAAGTGTTTGTTCGTTTTGTTGGCTACTTCTTCAAGAGCTTGTTTCTCCGCCAAAGCAGCGTCAGCTTCTTGTTGTTTGATTGCAGCTTGTTCTCTAGCTTTAGTAATTACTCCAAACAAGCCGGAAACAGTGTTCTTAAATACTTTCAATAAGTTGTCAGCAGATGATGCTAAATCGGCAGCAGTACTAGCCTTCTTTGAAATTAATGCCATAATCTTTATAAATTTAATTGTTAATATTAAGCGTATCCGAGGTCAGATTCGAACTGACACGAGCTTAGCTCATTAGTTCCTAAGACTAACGCGGCTACCATTTCGCCACTCGGACAAGTAGCAAGGAGTCCATAGTGGGCTGCAGGACGTCTAAATCCACAGCGAACTAAAACAATGGAAGATTTCGGGAGACTCCTTGCGAATATTTTAGTTGTGGGCTCTTAATAGCTCCCCATATTTGTAGTGATTGCAATACCTATGTAAATAGGCAATGTAGACGTACTTATCCTTTATTAAATCGTAGTGCTTCTGTTGAAAGCGAAGAACAGAATCTCTGTCTCCATTTAAAAATTCAACATGATACTCTGCAACTGAAGGATGTACAAAGATACTACTTTTAGTCGACTGTGCAAAGACAATCGCTATAAAAAATGTTAAAATCAAAACCAGTATTCTATTAGACTTTATAATGGTCATATAGCAACGAAATTAAATTTGGATTAATCCATTTCTGCGTGTCTATTATCCTAAACAGATGCAGGAAATCACTCACTACACGTTCATTGTCAAGATACCAGTCAATTTTTATTTATCTCAATTTCGAGGTCTTTAATAGACCTTTCATCGGGAAGAGACTCACAGATTTTATCAATTCTGTTATTAAGTCTCCTTGAACACATCACCAAACAGATTAATACTGTTGCTGCTCTTACAAAGTAAATTGCAAGAAATAAACATATAAAAAAGGTTCATCATAAGCTCATTAGTTTTTCGTAAGCTGCTGTTAGTTCCTTAAATTTCTCTTCACTACCACCTCTATCGGGATGATAAACAAGAACTAATTTCCTATAAGCTGCTTTAATTATTTTCTTATCAGTTGTTGGAGAGATTTGCAACATTGTGTAAAGAGAAGCATAAGGATTAATTGTCTCTTGCTGGCGTTTAGCTTGTTCTCTTGAGAAATTATCCCACCAGCTCTGATATTGGTGATTAAACCCCGCAAAATCATCATTAAATTCAAATCCTTGATTACCATAGAATCTAGCTCTCTGATATGCATTTTCTTGTCTAACCCTTTCTCTTTCCTTTCTTTCACGCTCCATTCTCTCTTCCCATTCCCTTTGCGCTTTTCTTGCTGCTTCTTGTGCCTTTCTTATGTTTTCCTCTACTTTAGCGGGAATTTCATAAAATATATGGTCAAGAGTTTTATCAACAACATTCCATAAAATAGTAATGTGAATGGGCTTGCTAATAGCATACTTCATTCCAGAATCCCAGAGATTTCCTTTCACATTAACGTATACAGAAATGTTCTGACGATTTTCCTTTAAACCTTTCTCTATAGCTTCTACAACGGCATAGAAATAAGGTTCTCTCTTCCTTTCAAGAAGTTTCAATACAGCTTTAAATTGTGGAATTCTTTCTTTATCAAGTTGGCTACTTAATAAATAAGCAAACCATTTAAAGTGATTGTACTTTTTCAATTCAGAGAAATTACACTTTATAAGAGAATGTTCAGGCTCAAAGTCTGATTCTTCAACAAAATGAGCTCCACTAAAGAAACCATAATATTCAAAGTCAATATTGTATTTCCTACAAGCATATATAAACGCTTTATCTCTACTTGTAACAATGTCTCTTTCCTCTCCCTCATTTAGATTAGAAGAGCCATTAAAGTATTTTAAAGAAATCTTTTTAAAAAACATTCATTGTCTCATCTATTTAGTTGTTAAACGTGGGCCCCACCGGACTTGAACCGATAACCTCCTGATTATGAGTCAGATGCTCTGACCGATTGAGCTAGGGCCCAATAAAAAGGACAGCGATTAACTTGTCCTTTCTTTTTAATTTCTTCTTTTACAAGGAAAGGATTTCCTCTTCCTTCTTGCTTTTTAATTTCTTCTTCTTCGTCTTCAACAAGAGTGATACCTAAGCCCCACACTTCAGCAAGTTCTTTTGGCATACTGATAGCTTCTTCAGGAAACCATTCGTTGTGAGTTTCAATGGCGATTTTCCAATCTACCAATGTGTCACGGAGTTCACTTTTCTTGTTTTGAATTTCTTCCACAAAAACGCTTGGGATTGAAATCCTTACTTACCGGAGATAACGAGGTTGTGCTGTTGATAGATAAATCCATCAAATTTGTAAGCTCGTTGATAATACCTTGAGCCTTACGTTTACTGTCAGCAATCAGTGCTTCCTGTTCTTGTTTTACAGTATTAGCAATACCTCTAGCACGGGCTGCTAATAATGATTGACCACTGCGTGATAATACCTTTGCAAATTTCATTTACGTAATTTTTTATACATTAAACATTAATAATTCCAGACATACCATGCTGCCTGCATAGATGGCATCGAATACCAATTGTCCGAACTGTGTAGCCACATACAATGCAGTTTCCTCATCCTTACAGGCAAGACAGCCCACAGAGGCGCTGGAACCGCCAACCCCATGATAAGAATCGAAGCAACCAAGGCCGGCAAGACCGCCGTAACTAGCGCCGCCGCCAAGCAGATAGTATCTTTCTCCTTCTGATGTGAATTTTGCGATGACATTCTTCTTTTCACTGTCAGGCAATTTACTTTGTACATAGAAACGAACCCATGGATACCATACTCTTCCTTCTGTAAGACTGAAATTGTGACCTCTATTCAAAGCCCGCAATACAGTTTGTAATTCATACATCTTACGAACGGAATAAGGAGCAGAGTTAAGCCAATTTGGATATTCTTCTTCCAACACTTCAAAAGCATCTTCTACAGTTCTTACTCTTGTCTTGATGTCTTCATCAATAAAGCTAATTGTGCGAGTGCTTTCATCATATACAGGAATCTTACCTTCTGGAGCCTGTACTTCAATTACATGTTTTTTACTCATACTAAATTTTAATAAAGTTTTTAATTGAGCCCTCTGTCCGATTCGAACGGACGTGAGATTTCTCTACACGCTTACAAGGCGCGTGCAATCGACCACTATGCGAAGAGGGCAGGAACAGATGTGAATTTTTAAGACGGATTCGAACCGAAATCTCCTAGCGAGCTAGGCGTAATAACCGTTTATACTATACTTCCTATTTTTGGTGGAAATTAAAAAGGATTTGCTGTTACACATCTTTACATAACCTTGCCAGGTTGTCGAACGTGTGGGATTCGAACCCCAACTTCTCATAGACAGTGAGATATTATACCATTTCACTACACGCTCGATTGTTGGTAGATGTCAGCCGTTTCTATTCTACCATTGCGTACTACGGTGCTGACTACCGCCTAAGATTTCCATGTCCTCACGTTATCCTAGGGTGTGTATGATTATTATTGCCTAACCAATTACTTGGCTGGGAGGATTATGCACAAGGGCACTGCCCACGGGATTCGAACCCGTATTAGCATCATCGAAAGTGATGTGTCCTAGTCCAATTAGACGAGAGCAGCAGAAAGCGGAAGACATTTTTTATACGTTGCTCTACCTGACTGAGCTAAATGAAGCAAGCTTCACTATGAGATTTGAACTCATGACCGACGGCTTACAAGGCTTAGATTGTTATTGCTGTAAGTCTTCCTTTTTATTAAACTTAACCTATTTTTTCTTTTTGGCTTAAAAATGAATCTGGCAGGATAGTTTTCACCAAGACCTGGCTTGTCATATTCAACTTCCCAACCATTTTTACGATATTCATCTTCTACATCTAACCACTTGTTTTCCCAAATAGTCTGAACAGTTATGTCGTCAGAAGGACAAAGATGAATAATTTCAATAATAACTTCACCTTGCAATATTACAGTGCCATAAGCATCATAATTCTTTGCAAGAAGATTGTTAAATGCCTGATACACAAAATCAGGAATGGATGCAAGTTTATGTTCTTTAGCATCTTTTGGTGTAAATATTTTCATATTATTTATTTTTAAGTAGTAATCTTTATTAATCCCAAAACCAAATTTCACGAGCCATAGCTCGTCTCATTGATATTTTTCCTTCAAGAGCTTTAAACCATTTTGGTGTATGAAATGTTGAAATCTACATTTTCCACTTTTTCCTCCACAAACACGATAAGTCCATCGTCTTCCATGAGAGCGTTTACCAACGTATTTACTAGCAGTTTTCCATTTCTTTCCGTTGCTCATATTATTAATAAGGGTTAGAGGAGGCTGTAGGAGTCGAACCTACTCAACGAATGGGTACGTTACATCGGATAGAGGAAGCAGCCAGACTCGAACTGGCACACCACTGTTACATGATTACTAGTAGTTTTCAAGACTACTGCCTTACCAATTAGGCTTATACTTCCTTATAAGAATACCTTATATTTATCCCACTTATCAGTAAGAGTTAGAGAACCTTTTACTGTAAGCTCACTAGATGGAATCTCATACATATCACCTGTAATTACTACAATAAAATACTATATCACAAGTAGAATTATCAAAGTGCCGAATCTTTGAAGTACCAGAAGAACCACCACAATTTTTTAAAGAAACTTCATAATTACCATTGCTAGTTTGATGTTGTGTAGTTTTCACTGATACTCTTTTTAAACCTTCTTTATCTATTGCTATATCGTACTTTTGTGTATCATTTAATGGGATTAAGACAGGAATACAATTTGCTGTGTAGTATGCTATTGCCCTCCCCAATCCTAAATTACCTTGGTGGGATTTGTAGTCACTGTCCCAAGCGTTCATATAAGTAAATTAAAATTCCGTAGTAACTTATCTACAAAGTCCGTTCCATTACCGTTCTGGCAACCTCCATTTTATTCATAAAATAACATTATTTACGGGTGTAGTATGGGATTCGAACCCATGCGTTTCTTATGTACCAGAATCACAATCTGGCGGCATCAACCACTAGCCGAACTACACCATGTTTATTTATCGGTAAACGAAGAAATATCTTGGAAACTCTCCTCCAAATAGAGTAAGGGCTACATTACATAACCAAATGCTTGGAACAGGGACATCAGAACAAGAAATCCATTCATAAGTTGCTCCAAATTCATCTTGCTGTGGAGTAATATGAAAATAAAGGTCATTTCTCTCTGTCTCAATTTCTGTATCAACTTTCAATGTAACAACTTCTTTATTGTCAGGATATTCGGTAACGTACCATTCTAAGAAATCATCAGCACCGTTTACCATTTGTAAATCATCAATGCTTCCAGCCCAAGGAATATCAACAAACCATCGTTGAGCTAATTTTTTAAATGTTAGTTCAAGTTTCATATTATTTCTTTATTGGACTTTTGTTTTCTGCACGTTCTACTGCTAGTTACATTAAGACTTCCATACGTTTCTGTTAGTGAATGACAATTAGGACAAAGTAGTTCCAAATTTTTCTCATCATTGTTAAGACAGTCTCCATCAATATGATGGATTTGTAATGGAACTAATTTAGTGACAGGATTAATTTCTCCCCAACCACACTTTTGACACTTAGAATGATTCTTATTAAAAAAGGTATTTGCGTATATAATTAGAAACCTCATATCGTCCTTTAATCCCAGATTCTTGTCCATTTTTCCACCGTTCTATGTATGAAGAATATTCATACTCAGATTGACAAGTACAGGAACAGTATTTCTTAGCACTGTAACATAATTGTTTGCCACAATTTAGACAATATCTAATCTTTTTGGAAACATCCTTGTTGAACGTCTCGCAAGGATTGATTTTTCTTCTTGATGGAAGTTCTATACCTAATCTTATTGCTGCTTTTTAATAGCATTTCCAGTAACTCCATACATTCTACCTATGGCTTCATAGGGTAAATTCTGGATTAGTATTAAATTCTCTAATTCTTCCTTGTTATATTTGCTCATAATATTCATACGTTAATTAATGTACAAATATACGAACAATTTTAGTTCGAATCAAATAAAATTCAACACTTTTTTAAATTATTGTTTAAGTGGAGGCACCGAGAATCGAACTCGGGTCTTTAGCGTGCAAGGCTAACATAATTGCCACTATACGATGCCCCCAAAGTTATAATTGAGGGGAGTGTCGGGTTCGAACCGACAACCTATGGGTTAACAGCCCATTGCTCTGCCAATTATAGCTAACTCCCCCGAATACGGATTACTATTTAAAATGTGTCGCTATTTTCTGGTGCAATAATTTAAGGTAATTGCTGTAAGTAATCCTTGTAATATATTTTAATATGTAAAAACAGTAGTCATTTATAATCCCTATGTGTAGGAACTTACTCCCCCATTGGAAGTGTTCCCGTTGGTAACCAAGTATAGCTGTGTGAAGCTTGCTCGAAATACCATACAAAA